>Ga0334884_1001388_pt1 | contig 36179 bp, 19 predicted proteins | sample GraSluR1_MG_7_FD_207215 | JGI IMG/M metagenome (GOLD analysis project Ga0334884, IMG submission 207215) | Sludge microbial communities from methane-producing bioreactor in Wageningen University, Netherlands - Granular Sludge_12_05 R1 | ecosystem: Engineered > Bioreactor > Anaerobic >... | reverse complement strand
TAAGTTGCGTGGATTATATAGTGATTTTTAACGATCCGACACCGATGCCTCAATTGAGTGCCTTACACCCTGATGTCTATGTTAAAGGTGGCGACTATACAATTGATACCATCGTGCAGGAAGAACGCAGGCTTGTTGAAGGATATGGGGGTAAAATTGCCATTCTCCCCGGTGTAGAAGGAAAATCCACCACCAATATAATTGATCGTGTTTTGGGCGAAGTCCCTCATTAATTTGGTTCATCCGTCTAAAGCGTACTTTATCTCGTTCAGGGCCTTGATGTTGAGCTTTAAGAATTCGGTAACCCGGTAGCCATAGGCCTGTCATTTTATCATCTTGATCTTGTTGTTAGTTCCCTCCAGCGGAGCTGTAGAAGTGGGTTCGCCGCACTAGGTCAAAAAGCCGGTTCAAGTATTAAATCGACACCCCCGAAGGCGGGAAACCAGAGGAGCGAAGCAGGAGATGTAGGCAAACCTATCCGCTCCCATATCCCGGAGGGATTGCATCACAGTAGCGCGGGGTAAGGCCTCTGGCCGCCACCCCGGGACCAAGCGTCACCCCCTCTTCAGCACCCCGGAGGGCGTGCCAGCAAGAGAAAACCTACACCTAAGCTCCACAATCTCACACACACATGCCCGCCCGTTCCGGTTACATAGCCCCTACTCCGTCATTCCCGCGAAGGGGCGTGTGTCCGGTAGCCTTGTAAACTAAAACCTGTAATTTAGTTCACTCAAGGTCATGAGTTCATCTCCTTGATGCTTGTATCAAAAACCAAGAGTTGCCTCATGGCCTCATCCTGTGTCAAATGTACGCTAATTCAGGATGAACCATTAATATTAAGCATTCACGTCACAAGACATTGATTGCCGGTATATGTTGACTGATTAAAGAGAGGTGGCAGGTACCGGAGCGGAGTCTAAAGCGTCATAAAAGCATTGCAGGTCTGTGTAGTTTTCGAGACATACACCAGCTCCGTGCGCCTTTAATTTGTCTGGGTTGGATTGTGCGGTAATACCGACGAAGCGAATACCCAATGCGGCACAGGTGCGGACATCCCAGACACCATCACCAACATAAACCTGGTCTGTAATGTGTGTGCCTGCTTCTTCCAAAGATTTTTTTACGATATCAATGCGGGAAATTGCGTCACAGGCAAAGCCTCCTGGGATGTCGCGGGCATCCAAACCAATTTTATCCAGTTTGAATAGAGCACTACGCCGCAGGCAACCTGTTGCCAGACTTAGGGTAACGTCCTCTCGGTTACTGAGATCATGAAACATGGCCAATGCCCCGGGAATTTCTTTGAACTCATCGGGTGCCTTTTTAAAAGCAGTTTCCATTTCTTCCATGAATGTATCTTCAAATAGTGCCTGCTCTTCTGGTGTTGGTTTTTTCCCGCGTATCCATTCCAGGGCTTCCCCCAGAATCCCCCGGTCGGTGACGTGCTGGTATTCATGCCAGTCCTGGGAAGGCAAGGGAGCACCAAAGATTCGTTGGAACGCGTTTGCATAACATACCGCGTCAGAATCTGCTGTCGCGCATAAAGTTCCGTCAATATCAAAAATGATCAAACGCATAAATTTTCCCCCGAACAATGATGTTGAATCGGACACAGAATGCTTTACAATATTTCTACTGAAATGTTTTGGTTGGTATAGATGCAAATCTCACCAGCGATCATCAGTGATTCTCTTACGATGGTTTCCGCGTCAAGGTCTGTGTGATTAATCAATGCACGGGCTGCGGCCAGTGCGTAACTGCCACCGGAACCTATCGCCAGAATACCGTCGTCGACTTCGATTATTTCACCATTGCCGGAAATCAGCAATGAGCGCTCCGTGTCACAGACCGCCAGTAATGCGTCTAATTGGCGCAAATACTTATCAGTGCGCCATTCTTTGGCAAGTTCCACCGCAGCACGGGGCAAATTTTTATTGTATTCTTTCAGTTTGTTTTCGAAGCGGTCAAACAGCGTGAATGCGTCTGCTACAGCTCCGGCGAACCCGGCAATGACAGCACCTTCAGCCAAACGGCGAACCTTGGTTGCGTTGGCTTTCATTACCGTGTTGCCCATGGTAACTTGTCCGTCACCACCCATGGCGACTTTACCGTTTTTTCTAACAGATACTACCGTGGTGGCATGCATGGAGTTCATAATGCAACGTCCTTGTGTTTATTTTCATCCGATGGGGAGTCTGGTTGGCCCCGGAACCGGGGTACACTCTATAATACACAGGAAAGCCCCGTGATCCCAAGTAATCTATTTTTATGTTGTATGTTTTGATTTATTAAGGGTTGTCTGTCAACCTTTTGCTGTGAAAGGCTTTGATGCATGGAATTATTGATTGGTGCCAGTATTTTGTTATTAATCGTAGGTGTCCAGATTGGATTTCAACACTTGAAAAGTGTACGAATTCGTCGTGCCTGGCAAACTGCTGAGCAGGCTATTCGTGTTAAAGACTATGGGCTTGCTGAGGAAGCATTGCAACGTTGCATCAAGATTATGCCATTGTGGTTGGCGCCGCGTACTTTACTTGCGGTTGTTTTGGCTGAACGTGGCGCACTGGTCGAGGCAGAAGAAACATTGCAATTGGTGACTTCTTTAGAGCCCAGGAATGCGGAAGGCTACCTGAGTCTGGGAGTGTTTTATGCTCGGTATCAACCTGATCGCATAGATGATATAGCCGAAGTCCTTGCGACAGCAATTAGTCACAACCCTGAGCTTCAACAACGATTGCGTCATGAAAAGTGGTTGGACCCACTACGCAACCTTCCGAAACTGCAGGCAATACTCGAGCCATAATCCAGCACCGCCAATATAACATCAAACATGCACAAGCCTGAAATCAGGGGTGCAACTACAGATAACATAGGTGAAATAGATGGTTAGCAAATCAGCAGTAGAACCGGGTAGGTCAACGATACGCCAATCGTCCAGAAAGCACAGTGGACGAAATGTCATTGTTTTTTGCTGTACTGCACTATTGATGATGCTTATAGCGTTGTACTTCACGTATGAAGCACGAGGTGATGTGGTGGAGGTGGTGAATCGTATTGTTTATGCCTCACCGGAAGACAATGACCTGCATCTTACCTTGTTTTTGCCTGTTTCTAATAAAGCGCAAGATTCCAGCAGTAAGGACCACTTACGACCGGCAGTGGTGATGTTTCACGGTGGCGCCTGGATCGCCGGTACCCGTCATCAGCTCATGTGGTATGGGCGTGAGTTGGCAAAACGTGGGTATGTGGCCGCATCGATCAGCTATCGGATGATGCCCAGATACCGGTTCCCTGAGCCTGTGCATGATGCCAAGGCCGCTGTGCGGTGGATGCGTGTGCATGCAGATGAGTATGGAATTGACCCGGATCGGATAGCGGCAACCGGGCATTCGGCTGGGGGGCATCTGGCCATGATGCTGGGTACTACAGCGGATTGGGAAGCGTTTGAAGGCAAAGAAAATGCTGGTGTATCCAGCCAGGTTCAGGCTGTAATCAGCATGTATGGCGCGGTAGACCTCACCCCCTATGCTTCACCTGAGTCCTGGATACGTATTGGTGGAGTTGCCCGACAGATGATGGACTTTTTTGTGAAGGAGATGGAGGGGAAGGGAATGGAGCCCCTGGTATCTGCGTCACCTATCACGTATATTGATGCCCAATCAACGCCCACCCTGTTTATACATGGCGGGAATGATAATATAGTACCCGTTGAGGTTGCATTGAATGCTCATTACAAGCTACGTTCAGCAGGTGTATCTTCAAGATTTTTATTGCTTCCTGATCAAGGTCACAGCTTCGATCATTTTCAACCTGTACTGCGCACCATGGTATTTAACGAGATGCTGGAATTTCTTGAGGAACATCTTGGTGAAGGCGTGAAATGATTTTCCGGAATACTGCACGGTTTTGTGGAGTAGTGTGATTGGGGCCAGGTCGATGGTTGTGTTATCAATACCCACGAACTTCAAACCGGGTATATTGTGGACTGACTGTATTCCAGCTCACCTCGATGTTTTTCACGCGTGCCAGGGCTGGCCCTTTCTGACACCAGGTGAGCATGGTTTCCAGGTCTGTCTTATTGCCTTCAAAAAGGGCTTCGACGCGACTGTCGGGAAGATTACGCACCCACCCTTTAAGACCGAGTTTTTCGGCTTGGGTGCAGGTCGCGTAGCGAAAGCCCACGCCCTGCACCCGCCCCTCAATAACAACACGCAGTTGACAGGTATTATTTATTGAATCTGTCATTACGATACCGGGTGATGAATCCCGTAACGATCATTAATATTCACGTAACATCATCAGGCGTTCTCGATATTGTGGAATACCCAATGCCGCAGCAGTTTCACATGCTTTCAAGGCATACATGGTATCAACATTTTCAATTGCAGGTTGAATAATGCTGAAGAAAGCCCGGTCATTCATGTCCACTATCAAGTCCAGCGTAATTTCTCTTGCTGCTCTACTTTCCGATCGTAACAGTTCTTGTAAAATAGCACGCGATATCAATTCACCACCCTGGTATAAAGACGAAGCATATCGAGCACGAAACGTCAGGTTCGCGTCCGTTGGGTCTTCTCTTCGGTCCAGACGCTGTCGTATGAACTGCGTAGCTTCCCAATGCCCACGTTCTGCCAGCAAAATTGCTGCATTGGGTGCGAGTGTTGGAAGTTCACGGAAGATGTTTTGCATTTCATCGGTACCCATGGGATCACGCAGCAAATAGAGTACTTTAACCAGGCGAAACCGTTCATGTCCTGTAGCGGCGGGTACTCGTGCTTTAACTGTCTGCAACACATCATCACCGCCCAGGTATGACAGGGCGTAAACAGCGGCATCACCCTTTTCTTCATTTAATTCGCCAATCATGCTCATGAGACGGGGTATCATGTCACGTTGTCCCATATGTGCCAGCGCACGTGCTGCTGGAGCTGAAAAGTCAGCAGCCCTGTCCATAACCATCTCATTGAGGATGGGAATCGCTTCTTCCATATTGGCAGCACCAGCCAACATGGCTGCCAGGGCACGAGATGGACGGTATCCACTCATCAGCCCGTTACGTACCAGTTCCCAACTAACGCCATTTCCTGCCAGGAACTGGGCTTGGGCAGCATCCAATTGCGTACGTAGATCATTGCTTTGCAATAATCGTTCCAGATATTCCTGGGCGTCTAAATCATTGTTTACCGTTATCAGAGCTGCTGCTTTAATTCGGGCTACCTGATTGTCACTTGTAGTCTCAAAAATAGTACCGGCACGTTCAAAGGCCCGTTCCATGGTTTTGCGATCTTCTGCCCTTAGAGCACGTACTTGCCTTAACTGCATCGCCCGTTGTTCAAGACGGTCTTCTTGTACCTGAACAGTTTGCAAAGATTCTTTCAAGTAGGAAGTACGGAGTCCATCCTGGGTGCGAAAGACAACATAGTCCGGGCCGATTTCTATAACTTGTAAGTTTTTGTCTTCTACACCGGAAGGTTTGAGTATTACAGTTACCAGCGTGTCAGAACCTATTAAATCTTGCAGAGATTGGTTGGAACCGGTAACACGTATGTCTTGTGACCAGGTGCTTCCGGCAAAAATCAACAAGCCGCAAAATAACAGATTAAAATGTTTTATCATTGTATCCCCTTTCCAATGCCCAAAATTTAGTATCAGGCGCCTGCGGTTTCATCTTCATGTGTCCTGTTATCGGGTTGGCCAACACCCGTTCAGCCAATGTTGGTTATGCAAATACGGTACGGGCCTTTGTGACCAATGTAATGTGGTCATCCCCGAGATGTCAACGTATTCAGAAAATATAGCGCAAACATGCAATACAGATTCAGTGTAACTCAATTTTGTCTTCTTTAATGATGCGGTCCAGATATTTCTTTGCCGCTTCTAATGAAGGCACAAACGGGTTGATTGTCAATGCCTGTAAAGCGAATTCATAAGATTGATGCAAGATAGCTTCCACCGTCAACCGCTCACTCTCTTTGTTGGCTAGCAGCATGCCCTTTAAAAATCGGGGTAAACTCCCGGCTTTTCTAGGCTTTATCCCTGCTTTACTGACCATTGAGGTAATTTCAACACTGGAATCGTCTGCCAAGTCACGTATACATCCATTATTACGAACGCAAAGGATTGCATTGGTTGACTCTTCTTGTTCCAGAGCTTTTAACAGCGGTAAAATGGAATTTTCATACCAATTTGCATTGCGTTGCCGAGTCAGTGCTGGCAATTCACACAAATCATCATTGTCATAAAGTTGTAGTATTTGTAATTCTGTCTCATGTAAAACTTCTGCCCGCACACGCGATTGATTTTTTTGTTGCTGCAGCACTTCTCCACGATGAAAAAACAATCCAGTATTTCGGGTCGGAATCATACGGAACAATTCAATTAATTTATAATCGAAACCGTCGTCCTCGCAATTTTCAAGAATCTCGAGCAATTGGCTCATACGGCTACGACCATCAATTTTGACGTCTTGAATCCATCCCAACTGATTCAGTCCGATGTAATCGACGAACAAATCTTTGGGATCACGCTGTAATAAGGCAGCAACTTTATGAGTATACGTTACGGGTAAATCACAAACTCCTATTGCATTGAGGTTTGTTGTTTTAATTAAGCCTTCCATTACCAAACCTACGGGGTTGGTAACATTAATAAATAAAGCATCCGGCTGTTCTTTCTCAATCTGACGAGCGTATGTCAAAACAACCGGCAAGGTACGAAATGCGTTTGAGAAACCACCTGGCCCCAGATTCTCGTCACCGAGCATGCCATATTTGGGTGGCAGAATTTCATCCCGCATTCGGGCTTTCATTCCACCCACACGTATGTGATTCAATATGTAGCGCGCACCTTGAATGGCTTCTTTAAAGTCTGTATACACACCAATTTCCAGCGGATAACCACTGCGAGAGACCAGGCGTTTACAGAAATTTGATACGATATCCAATTTGCGACCAGGTTTACCCAGTAGTGCGACCTCGCCAACGTTTAAATTGTGTTTAATTATTGCGAGGATTAGTTCCGGGGTATATACACTGCTGCCACCAAGGACTGTTATACGTTCAATCATCCCAGGAACTTACCTCCTGAACCCAATCGATAGTTTGTGTTAACAATTAATGGCATCCATATTCAGAAAGTACACCTAATTTCTGGACAGTTCTCCTTTGGCACCATCCCATACACCGCCAAGTCCGAATTTATACCGGTAAACCTCGCGACCTTCAGTTTCTGTGGGGATAGTTGCGGATGCCGCTTGTGCTTCGGTCCGGTTACTGGTGTAGGGACTCTGATACATGCGATAGCGGTACTCAATGTAGCCTTGATAGCTTCTACTGTCTGAGGGTCCACGTGTAGTGATAGCACGTGCGTCGACAGGTGTAAATTCTTCATATACTTTGACTTGTTTATAAAAATGTCCACGCAGGCCCTCTTCGATGAATTCAATGGTGCCATTACGATTTTCTAAGTTGAGCCGGCGAATTTCCGTCTGGCCTACTTCATCCAGACGTTCAAATACCTGATCTGAACCTGACACATAACCTTCGGGACGATCGCGTAGCCCAAAGTCTGCCAAAACCTTGTTCGTTACCCCTTCAGGCGGTGTCTGACATCCTGTAGCCCCAGTAACAAGCGCAAGAAATACAGCAGAAAAGACCAGCAATCGTGTCAACTTACTCAACATCACTTTAACCGACCTCCCAAACCAATTCAGGTTTTGATGGAATCTGTTTAACATTATATCTTTGCCAGCATCGGCACTTATAGAGTATAGCACGCCAATGATATGTTTTGTATCCTTTGCAATGCACGGAATAGAACTCTGAAATGGATGATCTGGTTTTATGATCAAAAATAATTAACAAATCAAAATGTGTATCAGAATAATTTGATTTTTTTTTAAAGCTATTTTGATAAAAGAGATTTTTCTGAGCGATTTGTGTAAAATTAAAAAATTATCCATGTCAATGGTTTTTGTAGCAATGCACTGTCAAAGGGGGATTTTTGATGAATGTCGCTGCGAATTTTATTATAACGCTGATTGCCTTAACCGGAATTGATGCTCATGCGGATATGGATGTATGGCAATCTGAGTTAGAGCGTGTACGAAGTGCTGGTCATGAACATGTTCTGCCTGAAGAAGATGCCGCAGGTGCTGTTGATGGACAGGTAACCGGTGCGTTCCATATTCATACCGATGAAGACTATAATCCATTCTGGCAAGTTGACCTGGGGGAGCAACACGCTTTGGGGTCTGTGGCACTGTACAATGTGCATATGCCGGAACGAGCAGCGAAATTCAGCTTGCTGCTTTCGGATGATGGCAGTTATTGGCGTGAAGTGTATCAGCATGATGATACGCCACCGGTTGGTGAAGAAGCTGGTCTGCCTTTTATTTTGCCATTGGAAAATCAACAAGCCCGTTTTGTAAAAATACAACTGCCGGGCAGAAGTTATCTGCATCTGACGGAAGTACAGGTATTTTCTGAAGATGGACATACCAATTTGGCATTGGGCAAATCGGCCAATCAAAGCAGTGTCAGCCAATGGTCGACACGCTCCATAGAAATCAATACAGAACAATGGAGTGATGTGGAACTTGCCCAGAGAATTTTTGATCCGATTTTTTTGATGCCGGGTTCATATCGTGATGAAATCAAAGAATTATTTACTGGGCTGATTCATGATGAAGTTCCAATTGCCGATCCCCGCTGGGCTGACTTGTATGTTCATGCAATCCGCATACACCAACGATTAGAACATGCACGCAATGGGTTGGCACACTTTAATGTGAAAGCTTTTCGCAGGGCAGTCGAGGACTTGGCATCAGAACATCCGGAACGATATGTGGATGTAGAAGATATCTTTAACAGTTTAGCGAATATAGAAAACAGACTTCCTGAAATAACTGCGTTGCTTGCTGCAGGGGATGATGATGCATTCATGGAAGCAGAAAACATACTGCAATTTCAGCGTGATGTGCTCCTGTCGAATCCTCTGCTGGATTTTGATCGCATCCTGTTGCTTCAACGTGGTTTTTCGGATAAGAATTCTGCACGAACAGCTATGGGAGCTGGAATTGGTATGCCAGCCAACTGGCAATCCGGTGTGGCTGTTCCCCGACGTGGCCATTGGCAGGATCGTCTTGCTGTTTTGTCCGGGCTACGTGATACACCAAGTATCGAAGTATTGTTTGAACCTGAAGAAGGTCGTACACTTTCTGATCCGGTGTTGAGCTTTGATGCGGACACCATCTTATTTACTATGGAAGGCATGACTGAACTTAACTGGCGACTTTATGAAATTAGTGTAGACGGTGCTGAACTGCGACAAGTTACGCCAGATGATGGAGAGGACGTTGGACATTTTGATCCGTGTTACCTGGCAGATGGCAATATCCTGTTTACATCCACAGCAGGATTCATGGGGTTGCCGTGTGTTTTCGGCAGTGATCCGATGGTGTGTTTATATCGATTGAATACGGATACTGGCGATATTCGTCAGTTGACTTTTGAGCAGGACAGCAACTGGAGTCCGACTCCCTTACCCAATGGGCGTGTTCTATATCAACGTTGGGAATACAGCGATATACCGCATTCAAATTCTCGTATTCTTTTCCACATGAACCCGGATGGGACAGACCAGCGAGAATATTACGGTAGTGGATCGTATTTCCCTGCTTCATTTTTTTATGCCAAACCGGTACCAGACCACCCCCGAATGGTCATTGGTGTTGCCACAGGGCATCATGGAAACCATCGGAGTGGACGTCTACTATTGATAAATCCAGCATTGGGACGAAATGAAGCCACTGGTGTGGTACAGGAGATTCCTGGTTACGGAAAATCTGTAGAGCCTATAGTACGTGATCGTCTGGCCGATGATGTTTGGCCGCAGTTTCTGCATCCATATCCGTTGAGCAGCAAATACCATCTTGTAACTGCCAAGCTATCGCCAGATGCTCTCTGGGGTATCTATCTCGTCGATGTCTTTGACAATATCCTGTTGATACAAGAATTTGAAGGCGACGCTTTACTGTGGCCGATTCCCATACAAAAAACAACACGACCACCTGTCGTTCAGGATCGTGTGAATCTGAACCGATCCGACGGTACCATGTTGATTACGGACATTTATGAAGGTGATGGTCTGGTGGGAATTCCCCGGGGTACCGTGGTCGCATTGCGGATTTTTGAGTACTACTTCAGTTATCGTGGTTTTGGAGGGTTGATTGGAAGTATTGGTATGGATGGGCCTTGGGACATACGGCGTGTTTTGGGAACCGTGCCTGTAGAATCGGATGGTTCCGCTTATTTTAAAGTACCAGCCAACACACCGGTATCAATTCAGGCACTGGATGACAAAGGGCAGGCTCTACAGATCATGAGAAGCTGGACCGTGGCCATGCCCGGCGAAAAAGTTTCCTGTATTGGTTGCCACGAATCACAAAATCAGTCCCCGCCACTTGGCATGCCAGCCGCCACCTTGAGAGAACCTTCTCCGATTCATGCCACCTGGCAAACACCTGTGCGGGGATTCAGTTTTGAACGTGAAGTACAGCCGGTGCTGGACCGTCATTGTCTTGGATGTCATGACGGCAGTAAGAAACAAGAGGGAATAGAAGTACCCTATCTCGGCGGAGACCGCAAAATTACGGACTGGAGTTCCGCATTGAGTGGCAGTACGCCAACCTATTTGATAGAAGAGGGAGAAGCCTTTTCAGAAGCGTATGCCAATTTACATCGTTTCGTCCGAAGACCAGGCATTGAAAGTGATCTGCGGATGCTTACTCCCATGGAATTTCATTTTAATACAACCGAGTTGGGACAAATGCTGCGTAAGGGGCATCACGGTGTGTATCTGGATGATGTGTCCTGGGATCGTCTGGTTACCTGGTTTGATCTGAATGCGCCATATCATGGTACATGGCATGAAATTGTTGGAAGTCAACGTGCAGAGCAGTTGTATGAAATGCAATCACGTGCCAACACGTTGCGTGTCAAATACACACCCCAAGGCCCAATTGCTGACTATGAGCAAATACCCGATTTGCCGGTCTACGATACAGATTTTGTAAATCAGGAAAACCCTGAAATTATATATGCCCTACCACCGACGCTTGAGGGATGGCCTTTTGATACCGAATCTGCGAAGCAAATGCAACAAGCCGCAGCAACAGATGTGGGACTTGCCAATGCTCCTGAAAAAACTATTGAATTGGGTCAAGGCCCAGTGTTTCATGCAGCATACCTTGGGGATGATGATAATCGACAGTCCATTGATGTCGGGCCGGTTAGCTTGGAACTTGTACTGGTTCCCGGGGGCCGTTTTGTTTTAGGCGCATCAGATGGACATCCTGACGAGTATCCATATTCAGAAGTTGAATTGGAACCTTTCTGGATGGCCAGGTTTGAAATAACCAATGCGCAATACCGGATGTTTAATTCACATCATGAAAGCCGGGATGAATCGCGACATGGCTACCAGTTCGGACGACGAGGATTCTACCAGGATGCTCCCGGGCAGCCCGCAGTACGCGTATCGTGGGAAGAAGCACGTGCATTTTGTGCGTGGTTGAGTGATAAAACAGGGATTATATTCGATTTGCCAACGGAAGCCCAATGGGAATGGGCCACCCGTGCGGGTGCCGACACACCATTTCATTTTGGCGAAGTCGACAGTGATTATTCGTCTTTTGCGAATCTGGCTGATCGTACACTGCGAGAGTTTGTACAGGACACGTCTGTAGGTAACTATACGCGCTCATTAATTGTAGAGAATCCCAACCGGTATGATGACTGGATTCCCCGCTGCGATACCTATACGGACAATGGTCTGGTCACTGTTGACGTGGGTCAATACCTGCCCAATGCCTGGGGACTATACGACATGCACGGCAACGCGGCGGAATGGACACGCTCGGCATACCTGCCCTATCCTTACAGAGAAGATGATGGCCGCAACGATACGCAGGTTCATAATGTTGAGCGTGTCGTACGTGGTGGTTCCTGGAGAGACCGTCCACGTCAGTCCACTACCAGTTATCGTCGTCCCTATCAGCCTTACCAGCGTGTATACAATGTAGGCTTCCGCGTGGTAGCGCCGGTAGTCAGTGTGCCATAATAGCTGGATGCGTTTGTAACCAGAATAAGCATAAATAAGGAGCAGTGACCGTATGAAGTACCTTAAACTAGGCAATACAGATTTGAATGCGTCGGTGATTGGATTGGGCACCTGGGTGATGGGGGGTGGTGTTCTGTGGGGAAAGAATCCTGACGACAACGAATCCATACGTGCAATCCATGCCTCACTGGATAAAGGGGTAAACCTGATCGATACGGCACCCGCCTATGGCTTCGGTAGGAGTGAAGAAGTCGTCGGAAAAGCCATTAAGGGACAGCGCGACAAGTTCATCATAGCAACCAAGTGTGGATTGTGGTGGCATGACAATAGAGGTTCATTATTCGTAGAAAACTTTGATGGGAAAGCACTATACAGAAGCCTGCGCCCAGATACGATACAAATTGAGATAGAAGATAGCCTGCGGCGGTTGGATACGGATTACATTGATCTGTATCAGACCCATTGGCCGGCAGTTGAGCCGGACAAGACGCCAATCGAAGATACAATGGCTTGTCTGAATCAGTTGAAAGACCAAGGAAAAATCCGGGAGATCGCTGTTTCGAACGTATCTCTGGATGAATTGAAAGAGCACATGCGCCAGGGATTGATTGCCAGCAACCAATTTCGATACAGTATGCTTTACAGAGTACCAGAGGCAGATATGCTGCCATTTTGCCATGAAAATAACATCGCCACGTTGACATACATGTCACTTGAGCAAGGTCTTCTCACTGGTAAGGTGGGTATGGAACGTGATTTTGGTGAATCAGAATGGCGTAGTAACCCTGATTGGAATCCCTGGTTCAAGCGTTCAAATCGGGGAAAAATTCTGGACATGTTGTCCGGTTGGCAAGGATTGACGCAACAATACGCGTGCTCAATGGCCCAGTTGGTGATCGCCTGGACCGCAGCGCAACATGGTGTGACCCATGTGCTGTGTGGTGCCAGAAACACAGAACAAGCGCTGGACAATGCCGCAGCAGGCATTCTTGAGATTGATTCATCCGATTTAGCACGTATCAGAAGTGATGTTGAATCTCTGGGGGAACCTGTTTAATTTCTGAGGTATTAGAAATAAAGGACGGGTTTATTAATTGAAGCATGGAGAGATTAGGTAACGGCAGTTAAATTCTGGATTACTATAGATTATAAAAGTAGACTTGTGCATGCGTGCTGACAGGGGAAATGGTGCATGCATGCACATGAGTCTGCATGGGGGATAGTTAATAGTGTGAAGAGGCTCTTGTGGTTCGGTAGTTTATTAATTTCAGCTGGTATTTCGGCAGCTGGTATGTCCTCAGAAGTGCGTTTTGATTTTGAGACGGGAGATACTCAGGGCTGGCAAGTAGTCGAAGGCTTGTTCTGCAAGTTGTTGGGAGACCGAAAGCTCGAGTTTCACCAGGATACCCCATACACTAAGCAAGGTATTTACTACCTGACCACCCTGGAGCAGTCAGACTCAGATCAACCTGATGATTCCCAATCCGGTGTTGTAGAGTCTCCGGTATTTGTCTTGACAGGTACGAAAGCTTCAATGCGCGTTGGTGGTGGCAATCACGAGGCTACTTATGTCGCTCTTTGCACGGAAGACGGTACCGAGGTGCTGTATGCCCGGGGACAAAACAGTCAAACCATGTATCCGGTCGACTGGGATGTTGAACCCTGGATTGACCAAAAGGTATTTCTTCGCTTGGTCGACAAAGAATCTGGAAGCTGGGGCCACATTACTTTTGACGACTTCAGTTCCAATGGTTACATCGATCAGGAAGCTACACAAGAACGAAACACGGCTCGTGCGCGTGAAAAAATCGAATCTCAGCATCGTCCACTTCGCCAGGCTATTACGCACCTTATCAGCACTTTCGGTGAGCAGTATCCCAATGGGGCGGAATACCGCACACAGCTCGATCATCTGGAGTCTGAGCTGGTCAAGGCAGATGAAAATTCAACACATTACATTGGTCGTTTTGAAAGCTTAAAACAGGAAGCTCTTCTGTCAAATCCCTTGATTCTCGAGTATCCCATTCTGTTTGTTGTCCGCCACCAGTACACTTATGACCACCATAACACCCATAATTTTTCGCCTGATGCGGAAAATGAATACAATCAGGGACATTTCAGGCCGGGGAGCGCGTTGAAAATTCTTGATTTGGGAGTTGGGGGAGAGGTTCATACCTTGCTTGAAGCACCAGAAGGGGTTATTCGCGATCCAAGAGTGCATTGGGATGGCGAAAAAATTATCTTTTCCATGCGGCAGAATCCAGAGGACAGCTACCATATTTACGAGATTAATACCGACGGTACAGGGTTGAAACAATTGACGTTTTTACCGGATGTGGACGATATCCACCCGCTTTATCTGCCAGACGACAGCATCGTTTTCTCCTCTACCCGCGAACCAAAGTACTGCATGTGCAACAGACACCTGATGGCCAACCTCTACCGCATGGAAGCAGACGGTTCGAACATTCACCAGATTACGAAAAATACCCTGTTTGACAGGGCAACCGATATCATGCCTGACGGTCGTATCTTGTATGATCGCTGGGAATATGTGGATCGCAACTTTGGTGATGCCCAGGCTTTATGGACGGTAAATCCAGACGGAACCAATCAGGCAATCTATTGGGGAAACAATACTCCTGCACCTGGGGCAGTGATTGATGGACGGATAATTCCAGGTACCCAGCAGGTACTTGCCATTTTTTCGTCTTGCCATGATATCGCCTGGGGGGCACTGGCTGTTATAGACCGACGACTGGGAATGGACGGTCGTGCTCCGGTGCAACAGATTTGGCCTGAAACTGCCAAGGAACTGGTGCGTGATCCATCCAACGATTTTGTACCCGATGATTTTGTGCAGGTGACTCCAAAATATCAAGATCCCCATCCAATAAGCGAAAGTTATTTTCTTGTATCGCGTTTAACAGCGGGGAGTGGGTATCCGGGCGATGTCAATAATCGCACGGGCATATTTTTAGTTGATGTATTTGGAAATGAACTACTGTTACATGCTGAAAATCCCGGTTGCTACAATCCCATACCACTGGCAGCCCATACTCGACCGGCAATAATACCTTCAAGACGCGATTTTGAAAATGCCGATGGGTACTTGTATGTACAGGATGTCTACGAAGGCAGCTATATGTATGGTGTGGAACGTGGCTCTGTGAAATCGTTACGGATAGTTGAGTCACCTGAAAAGCGGTTTTGGGTGCCTGGCCAGTGGAACGCGCAGGGGCAAACGCACCCGGGTGTAAACTGGCACAGCTTTGAAACCAAGAGAATCCTGGGTACGGTGCCTGTTGCCTCCGATGGTTCCGCCTATTTCTACGTTCCTTCAGATAAATTTGTTTATTTTCAGTTACTGGATGAAAACGGCATGATGATTCAGTCCATGCGCAGCGGAACAGTGGTACAATCTGGTGAGACTACCGGATGCATCGGTTGCCATGAAGACCGTCGCCTGGCACCACCATTGGACGAGGCACGCGAAATGCCCCTGGCATTGCGATCAGCCCCCGTCCCGCTGGAAGGCTGGCGTGGTTCATTCGAATCATTCAGCTATTTGACCGAGGTGCAGCCAGTCTTTGACCGGCATTGTGTGCAATGCCATGATTTTGGAGAAGCGGCTGGTGAAAAACTCAATTTGGCTGCTGACCAAAACCTGATATTCAATACATCGTACAACGAGTTGTGGCGAAAACAATATATCAATGTTATTGGTGGCGGGCCAGCGAAAACACAACCTGCGTATTCCTGGGGTTCTCATGCCAGCCCTTTAATGCAGGTTCTTCTAAATGAACACGAGTTACACGAACACGTGGATATAAGCAAAGAAGCAATTGAAACAGTTGCTGCCTGGATTGATCTGAATGCGGTCTTTTATCCGGACTACGCTACTTCATATCCCATCAATCCGGGAGGGCGCTCACCCATTACCAGTGAACAGTTGAACCGCTTGGCAGAACTTACCGGAGTTAATCTGGGGCTGCAATTTGGCCATAGCTCTAATCAAGGGCCTTTGGTCAGTTTTGATCGTCCAGAGTTAAGTCCTGTGCTGCAACATCTGGAACCCAATACGCCAGCTTACTTGGAAGCATTGGAGATAATCCGGATTGGTAAAGAACAGTTGGCAAAACAACCTGATGTAGGTATGGAAGGCTTCACGCTCAGCGGAATCGATTTGTGGCGCGATAACAAATACCAACAGCGGCGCCAGATTGAAATGCGCTTTCGCGAGGCAATCAGAATGGGGAAGAATTTGTTTGATTGGCAATTAAAAGTTGAAACCGTAATGGATTAAATACAGATACAGGGGGATTTTTTCCTATGAATTTTGCTTGCGCAATACTTACTGTCTGAATCGGTTATATTCGAGTCGGTGTTTGATATCAACGTAAAGCACTACAGTGGTGCCGGGTAACATGAATATGAAAAGCTTAACAACGCTATCGAGATATTACAGCACTTTCTTAGACAATTTTAAGGTGCTTATCGTCATGAATATTGTCCCGATGCTACTTGGGGCTTTTTCTGTTGTAGCTTCAGAGCATCGCATTCCTGTGAGCATACGTATGGAGGATGAGTGGCATCGGCAGTATGTTGCGCTTAATCATGATTTGGCCCGCAGAGATTTTTTCGAAGGCATTCAGGAGCAGGCATTTCGAAGCGAAGCGCTTATCTTTGATGCAGACCGTGACCCAGCCGATGTCGTTCTTCGCCGTACCTTTGCCTTGCTGGAAGATTTGGAACAGTCAAATCCTGCTATCAGTTTTGATGAATATTTTAATGCGTGGCAGCATCTGGATGCTGCCCGATTGACAATTGAAGTTGATAATATAGCTGTACGTTACCATCTGTATCTTGAAGCTTGTCGCTTGCGCCGTCAAATTGCTTTCAGTAATCCAATTCTGGACTTTGACGATGTTGTGTTCATAAAACGCCATCGGGCATTGTACGACCATATGGTTGATCAATACGCAGGCATTGCTGCTACACCCGGTGGGGGATTGTTTGTGCTGGAAAATGCGTTTGGTGCCAATCCACATATACGGGATGTGTTGGCGGACGCGGTCGTTGAACGCGGTCGTCTGAGGGGCGAACGCCTTTGTGGTGGGCCGAGTACACCACCTGAACTGCACTACGATGGCCTGGGGACACGCCATGGAAACGATACCGGAGGTTCATTTTTATCACCGCATCTTTCCTATGATGCCCGGTATATCTTATTTGCCTATGTGGAGAACAGGGGAGACCAGCAAATCAGGCACCATACCAATCACCCAGAACAAGGGTATTGGCATGAAGGGCGTTGTTATCATATTTTCAGAGTCAATGTTGATGGAAGCGGTTTGGAACAGATAACCGATGGCAACTGGAACGACTTTGATCCGGTGTTGATGCCAAGTGGGCGGATCGTGTTTAACAGTGAGCGTCGGGGCGGCTACCTGCGCTGTGGACGCGTGTGTCCGGTGTTCACCTTGTTTGATATGGCCCCGGACGGATCAGATATCCGTCGAATCAGTTTTAATGAGTCCAATGAATGGCACCCGAGTGTTTCCCACGACGGCATGATAATGTTTACGCGTTGGGATTATGTTGACCGACATGGGGTCGTTGCGCATCATCCGTGGGTTATAACACCTGATGGTCGTGATCCACGAGCTATTCATGGCAATTATTCCCAGCGATATGACCGGGCTGACATGCAATTGGACATTCGGGCCATCCCGAATTCTCGAAAGTATGTCGCCACTGCGGCACCCCATCACGGCCAGGCATTTGGCTCACTGATAGTATTTGATCCGCGTGTTCCCGACGACGACAAAATGGCGCCTGTCCGGCGCTTGACACCAGAAGCGCCATTTCCTGAAAGTGAAGGGGCTATAGATGCGCAAACATTTGGGCAGGCAACGCCACTGAGTGAAAATTATTATCTGGCAGTTTATGATGCAGCAATGGAAGTGCCCGGGATTGAAGTACCCAAAGGACACTACGGATTGTATTTGCTGGACAGCTTCGGTAACCGGGAATTGCTTTATCGTGATGTGGAAATTGGTAGTCACAATCCACTTCCCCTGCGACCTCGCCCTGTTCCTCCGGTTATACCGGAGCAATCACAGCGTATTGCTGAAAATGAAGAGCCAGAAGCAATTGTCGGTGTGGTGGATGTGTATGACAGCTTGATGCCCTGGCCTGAGGGGACAAAAATCGATGCGCTACGTGTGTACCAGATATTTCCCCTTTCCGTCGCCTCTGACTTGGTGCCACACAACACCGGTATTCAGATTCCACAGGGAGCAGACTCGATTAATCTTGCCCGTGCGGTGCTGGGAACCGTGCCGGTTGAGTCTGATGGTAGTGCCTATTTTAAAATTCCGGCACTGCGTACGGTGTACTTTCAAGCATTGGATTCTGATGGTCTGGCAGTTACCTCCATGCGATCGGCAACACAATTTCAACCAGGCGAACAGGCCATGTGTCAGGGCTGTCACGAACCACGTCACAACGCGCCACCCCCAGTCGCTTTTCCGATGGCGATGCAACGCCCTCCTTCGGTGCTTGAACCAGATGTCGATGGCAGTAACCCCTTCAGTTATCCTCGTCTGGTACAGCCTGTTCTGGAGCAGAACTGTGTTGCATGCCATCAGGAAAACGCAGATACAGCTCCCCCTCTTGACAGCAGTCTGGCGACCTATCCTGGGGGTAACTGGATGAATCGGGATACGGTTTATTATCAATCCTACATCAGTCTGGCGCCGGAGTTTGGTTTTTATGATTATGGGGGAACAGGTTTTGACGATCCCAAATGGTATCGAACAACCCCGGGCGAATTCGGAGCACGCGCATCCAGGTTGTATGCTATGTTGCAGGCGGGACACCATGACGTAGAACTTTCTGACGAAGACATGCACCGGATAGTACTATGGCTCGATTCCGTCTCCCTCTTTTATGGTGTATATGAGAAGGAGGGTGGTGAGGCTCAATTACGAGGCGAGATTGCCTATCCAACGTTGAAATAGTATTGTGGTTTTTGTGGCCACATAAAAGGAGAAACAAGATGGTTAAAAATGGGTTGAGTCTGGTGTGTTTGTTGTTAACGCTGTTTTCCTGTGCTGACTTGATCGCGCAGGAGGCCTCCATTGAACCGATTACTGTAACAGAAGGTTTTGATGTGCCGGAATGTGTGTTGCCTGATCCAGAAAGTGATTTCATATATGTTTCCAATATTGAGGCAGATGGTGAAGCCTATTGGGAAGATAATGGAAAAGGGTTCATTTCCAGGTTGCATGTCGATGGTACGGTTGAAACGCTCCGCTGGATTGACAGCAGCCCCGATTTCGTCATCAACAGCCCCAAGGGCATGTGCATTTTAAACAACCGATTATATGTAGCCGATAATACGCGTATCCTTGTTTTTGCATTGCCGGATGGTGAGCCGATTGATCGTATCGAAGTTCCAGGTGCTGAAGGTCTCAACGATATGGCCACTGACGGCCAGGGAGTGTATGTCTCAGACTTTTCGGTAGGCCATATTTTGCGCCTGGACGTGACGGGTGGAGCCTCACACGAAGTAGTAGCCGAGTTGGAAAGTGTCAATGGCATCACCTTCCACAACGAAAAGATGTTTGCGGTGTCCTGGGATTTGCATGAAGTCTATGAGATTGATCGCAGTGGTGTAGAGCCTCCTCAGGCTTTTGGACTGGAATCGCATTTTGTAAGCTTGGACGGGATTGAAGTGCTTGATGATGGTAGCTTCATCGTATCAGATTTTCCAGGTAACCAGGTTGTCAGGATTGCGAGTGACCGTAATACGGTCACCACCATGGCTGCATTGGAATCGCCCGCGGATATTGGTATTGATCGTGACCGAGGCTTGCTCTATGTGCCACAATTTCTTGTGAATCGTGTCGCTGTTTTTGAGTTGCCATAGGGTAATTGTTCGTAGAACTATGCAAGGCATAAGGGGGTGTATAATGAAACAGCTAAAGAACGTCAAACTCTCCAGACGTAATTTTATGCAGCTATCCGCAATGGCCGCCACAGCTACATCGTTTTCGATGTCAACTGCTTTTGGTCTGGATGCTTTACCTCAACCGATGAAACGTCACTTTGGGAAAATTAACTTTGATGTGACCACTTTGGGGCTTGGTGGGCAAGGCTCTATTCAATGGACACCACCAGATGTGGACCCCGTAGCTATTATTACCAAAGCCTTTGATATGGGGGTGAATTACTTTGACACTTCCAATGTCTACGGTCCCAGCCAATTAAATTTGGGTAAAGCGTTCAAAGAATTAAACCTGGTTCCAGGGTTCCCCGGATATGATGTTGAGCGCAGGGAGAGTATCTTCCTGACATCGAAGTCTATGGTGCGCTGGGCGGCAGGAGGATATCCCGAGTTACCGAATGTACGCAATGCCACCCAGGGAGATCACGGGGAAGGGGCTGTGGCCGATCTGAAACGCTCCCTTTCACAGATGTTTGGTAATGATGACGGCACTTACCCTGATGGTGCTTATGTGGATATGTTTCTTATTCACAATCTTGTGGCGATGGAAGAAGTGGATGTGCTTTATAAAGGGCTTGAGACTCCGCTGAATGCGGATGAGGGCATAGGCGCTCTCGTCGCACTTCGGGATTATCGTGATGGCACAAACCATACCGGGTTAAATCCTGATCATGAGAAACTGGTGCGACATCTTGGGTTTTCCGGGCATGATGATGCCGCAGTCATGATGGAAATGATACAGCGAGACCAATGGGATTTGCTCGATGGCATGCTTGTGTCGATGAATGTGAATGATCGACGCTACTTGAATATGCAATACAACGTTATTCCCTTGGCGCAGGCGAAAAATATGGCAGTCATCGGGATGAAGGTATTTGCAGATGGTGCCATGTACGCCAAGGAAGCTCGCTGGTCCCGGGATTTTAATGATGTTGGCCGTACTGTTGGTTCTGAGACGATTCCCAGTAAACCGCTGATTGAATATGTACTCTGTACACCGGGTATCCATACACTGATTATTGGAATAGGCGAGATCAGTGACGATCCGCTTCGTTGTCAGCTTGTCCAGGACTTTTATGCCGCGCAGATTGCTCCTGATGAACTGGACGTTGAAGAACGTCGAGCCTTGGAACCATTGGGACTCCATGCCAAGAATGGCCAGACGAATTGGTTTCAAAAGCCTGATAAGGGCCTGACTGCACCGCAAGACCCAGCCTGTGAGTTGGTGGAAGACAAGGTTTTGTTGCGCTGGCATACGGCTTACGCAGGGGATGAGCCATTGGCGCATTATGAGATATTGCGAGAGGGCGTTTTGTTGGAAACAGTCCTGCATCATCCACAGATTTCCAAATCACCCTTTGTGTTTGAAACAGAGCACGCCGGTGATGTCTTTGAAATCGTAGCTGTAGATGTCACCGGGAGAAGAGTGGCAAGCGATAGATTAACGGTATGAAGCACAATCTGAATACCACTATGTAGATATAAGTAATCGGCTTTGGAGCATTGCAATTGTTAAACATAAATTATCCGGGCATTGAGTTCAGGGCCGGATAGGGTGACTGGTGTAGATATTATTAAGGACGATGAGAAAATGAAAAAACTGAATAGATTGATGTGGTTTCCATATAGGTTAAGCATTTGCCGTCTGGCATTGGTAGCGGCAGGTATTGCCTGGCTTGTTGCAGGTACATTGGGTACCTTTGCGACAACGGACTTGGCTGCGACTTCGTTAAGTGTGGAAGGGCTTCCCTTGGGTGACGATTATCCGTACCAGTCTCCGCTTGCGGCAGCGATGAGTGCGAACGGTGATGTTGTGTATGTGATATATCACACGGGACAAAAGGTTGAAGCCGTCGATGTTGGTACCGGTGCGGTGTCCTGGTCTGTTTCGTTGGGTGCAGCACCCAACGGTATTACCTTGGACCAAGAGCGTAATCGTCTATTTGTTACATACGGCATGGAAGTCGGCAATATAGGTGTAATTGATGCGGACAACGGCGAAGTTCTGTTTACGATGCCAGCCGGTCATACCCCTACAGCACCAGTAGTTTCTTCTGCGGGTTGTACACTGTATGTTGGAAATCGTTTTGACAACGAAGTCGTAGTATATGATCTGGTAAGCCGTGCGGTGCGTAGCAGAACACCGGTTGTTCGTGAGCCGATAGCCGCAGCACTTACACCAGACGACGCAATGCTGGTAGTGGCCAACCATTTGCCTGCACAACCCTCTAACAGCAGACATGTTGCTGCCCTGGTTGAGCTGATAAATTCAGCTACTCTGGAAATTGAAGCCACCATACTCTTACCAAGTGGCTCGACTGGTGTTCGTGAAGTGTGTATATCTCCCGACGGACAATATGCCTATGTAACCCACACATTGGGTCGATTCCACCTTCCAACCACGCAACTAGAACGGGGATGGATGAATACCAGCGCGTTGACCATCATTGATTTGAACAGCAAAAGCTGGCTCACAACAACGCTGCTGGACGATGTCGATATGGGTGCAGCGAATCCCTGGGGTGTTGCATGCACGGCAGATGGTAAAACCCTCGTGGTGGCCCACTCCGGAACGCATGATCTGAGCATCATTGACCGAGAGGCGTTGCATAATAAAATCAATCGCATCGCCCAAGGTGAGCGGGTCAGTGAAGTCTCAGTCAACCTGAATGCCATCCCCAATGACTTGGGCTTTCTGGTCGGGTTGCGTAAGCGGATTGCGCTTCCGGGAAACAGTCCACGCGGGGTTGTGGTTGCTGGTGATACCGTTGTTGTCACAGAGTATTTCAGTGACAGTCTGGCTGTAATGAATGTAGGCAGTGATACCGCACCGGCTGTTACGCAGTTGGCATTGGGTGAAACGACAGAACTATCCATGGCTCGGAAAGGCGAGATAGCGTTTTTTGATGCGGATCTTTGTTTTCAAAAGTGGCAAAGCTGTGCCAGTTGTCACCCCGATGTCCGTGCTGATGCCTTGAACTGGGATTTGCTGAATGACGGTATTGGAAATCCAAAAAATAACCGAAGCCTGTTGTATACACACTATACGCCACCAGTAATGATAAGTGGTATTCGAGCATCGGCTGAGGTAGCGGTGCGTGCTGGTTTTCGATTCATACAATTTGCTGTTGTGTCAGATGAAGTGGCTGAGGCTGTGGACGAATTTCTGGCTACACTTCAGCCATTGCCAAGTCCGCACTTGGAGAACGGAAAACTGAGTCCGGCAGCAGTACGCGGTAAAGTTATCTTCGATAAAGCCGGTTGTATGTACTGTCACTCGGGACCTTACTATACTGACGGAAAAATGCATGATATTGGCACAGGACCGGATGAACTGGGTATTCGGGAATTTGTTACACCGATGCTGAACGAAGTGTGGCGTACCGCACCGTATTTGTATGATGGTCGCGCTGCGACCATTATGGATGTACTTACCAAGAATAATTCAGGGGACAAGCATGGCAAGACTTCCGAGCTTTCGGATGATGAGCTGCAGGACTTGGTGAAATATATTCTCTCACTTTGATCCTGTTGATGTGCTTTATCCGAAGGAGTTTATATTATGAATAGCACTGAATCACGATATTTCAATTCATCTCTTATTCGGAGGAGTCTTCACCGTGAGGCCTTTGACAAACACTTGTTGAGTATACCACCGGGTAGTCCGTCACCAGCGTTTTTTGAACAATTGGCGTCTTGTGCTCAGGAATTAAATGGGACTGTCGCATGCCAGATGGTGTTGGGGGGCAGTAATCGGCCCGAGGTCGATGAATCCATGGTTGCCCAAGTGGGATGGCCGTTGTCCTGGCTGCGGGGTGATCCTTGTAACGGTCGTAGTCCTGCTGAAAGTCAGGCCATTGTGATTTCCGGAACGCCGGTGCAGCCAATCAGGGTAGATGATCGCCTTGTTGGTATGGTGTATGAAGATGACGATGCTGTTTACTGTCAGCTTGGCGGTGTGCTTCCGAATGATATTGGCGCCTCACGTAAAGAACAGGCCCGACAGTTCTTTGAGAACATGGAATTGGCACTGGCGCAAGCAGGCTTGGAGTTTCGTGACACGGTACGCACCTGGCTTTATCTCGATCAATTGCTTGACTGGTACGATGACTTTAATGCTGTGCGTACCCAGTTTTTTAGAGAACGCGGTGTGTTTGATCGGTTGATTCCGGCCAGTACCGGTATTGGTGCTTCCAATCGTAACGGCATGGCGCTTCTTGGTGACGCATTGGCGATAAAACCAAAAACTGATCGAATCCAGATTTTTCCCGTACCGTCACCCTTACAATGTCCGGCGGTTGATTATAAAAGCTCATTCAGTCGCGCTGTTGAGGTCGATACACCGGATTATCGAGAATTGTATGTGTCGGGTACAGCATCTATAGCGCCAGATGGCCGTAGCATTTATGTCGATGATATTGAACAGCAGATTCGATTGACCATGGAAGTTGTTGATGCAATTCTTGCATCTTGTGCCATGGATTGGAGCAACGCAACACGTGCTATTGCCTATTTTAAAGACATGAAGTATTTATCGGCATTTCAAGACTATTGTGGACAGAACGAAATAAACGATCTGCCGGTTGCCTGCCTGCACGCGGATGTCTGCCGGAGTGAATTGCTGTTTGAAATTGAGGTGGAAACCGTTACCAGGCGAAGCACATCGCTTGCCACAGATACAACAGGAGAGTAAATGAAAAAGATATTTTTATCTATGGTGATATTGGCTTGTTTTGTAATTCTGGCATCAGCAACTTCACTTGCACGTATGCCCGAGGGTCAGGTTGGTACCATTGCACCACAATGTAACCCGGAAGCGGTTCGTGGCGCATTGGTGACCGCATTGGAGCTGGTGACGTTGGAATCGGTAGATACTGCCGATGTATACCGTGATGGTATCCTGGTGGACTGGGATGAGCAATATTGGCATCTTAAAAATAAGCTTGACGGAGTCGAGAAATTGCCTGGCTTGCCAGAACAGACGTTCAACAAACATGCCTTGGTATATCTTGAAGACCATTCACCACTGGGTGTGGTTCTCCGGCGAACAGCCGCGCTGATAGAACATATAGCACTGCAATCAGACACGTCCAAGCTGGAAACCTTTTATAAAGACCTGGAAGTATTACAACAAATCACAATAGCTGGAACAGACTTGCCTGACCAGGGTTACAGCCTTTTTCTGGCTGCATGTGCATTACAACGTGCGGTAGCCTTTGCCAATCCGCTGGTCGATTTTGATGAGATACTTTTTGTGGCACGTGGTGTATACAATGGTTCGCGGGCGCATGGCCTGCGTCCTACATCAGATGATCAGGGTCAACATTTTGCTACCCAGTATTTTGGGTTCAATGCTATTCCCGGAGGTGGACTATTTGTAGCCTCGGGCTTGGCGTCCAATGAAAACTTGTCTGTTCGTGATCTTTTAAACGACAGCGTTGTGGAAAGTGGCAGGCTTGAAGGTCAGCGGTTGGAGCCAGGTGCCTTCCTGTCTCCCGAGCTATCGTATGATGGTCAAGAAATTCTGTTTGCGTATACTCAGAATACAGAACACATCTGGGAATGGACAGAAGAAAGTGTTTTTAATATATTCCGGGTTAATGTGGATGGAACAGGATTGATGCAACTGACCGATGGCGCGTGGAATGATTTTGATCCCACGTACTTGCCCAATGGTCGCATAGCTTTTATTTCTGAACGACGTGGTGGATATATTCGCTGTTTCAGTGGCTTGGATGTGCCCAATTATGTCTTGCATTCCATGAAGCCAGACGGAAGTGACATCTATCCGTTGAGCTACTTTGAGACCAGTGAATGGCATCCCAGTGTCAACAATGATGGCATGCTGGTTTATACACGTTGGGACTACGTTGACAGAGAAAACTGTCTGGGTGGTAATTTCTGGATTAAATATCCCGATGGTCGCAATCCACGTGCTCCACATGGAAATTATCCGCAGCCCTGGCACACCCTTGGACTGGAACTCCCCCGGGTTGGACTACATGCCGCCCGTTTTGAAGAAGTCCTTCATGCATTGGATGATTTTCCACTGGATGCCTCCCGCTTTCACCAGGAGGTTATTGTTCCGGCAGTAACACCCACCGCAGATGGTCGCCTTGGGCGACCCTATACTGAGATGAATATTCGGGCCATACCCAATTCACCTCGCTACATCGCAACTGCGGCCCCGCACCACGGAGAAGCTTTCGGTAGTCTGGTAATCCTGGACTTGCAGGTTCCAGATGATGGTTTCATGTCACAAGTAAGGCGTATTACACCTTATGTGCCTTTTCCAGAGTCGGAAGAAGGTGCGCGGTTACAGTATCCCTATGGCACAGCATGGCCATTGAGTGAAGATATGTATTTGACCAATCACTGGGAAAACATTTACCTGCTGGACAGCTTCGGTAATCAAACACTGCTGGTGGAAAATAGCGCAGTATTTGACGGCCAGACCCATTGGGACATGCGGTTAATTAGCCCGATTCCATTGCAGGCAAGAACCATGCCGCCGGTAATTCCCACGATGATCAACAAAGGTCAGGACGCGGTTCCCGATGCGCCTTCCGCGACCATCAGCGTAATGAATGTGTACGATTCCGATATCCCCTTTCCTGAAGGGACAAGAATAAAGTATGTGCGTGTATTACAAAATGTATTGAAATCAAATCCGCAAATGGACGAACCGCAAAATATGGGATACCACTGGGAAAACACCCCCCGCATCCCTCTGGGAATTGTGCCGGTTGAAGAAGATGGCAGTGCCTATTTTGAAGCGCCCGTGAACCGGGAATTGATTTTTCAGGTACTGAACGAAAACCGTATGGCGGTACAGAGCATGCGAACCGTCACTTATGTTCACCCTGGAGAGCAGCTCTCCTGCCGCGGTTGTCATGAAGACCCCCATAGCGCGCCAACTGCGGTGACATCTCCATTGGCTATGCAGCGTCCACCCTCGAGGCTGGAACCGGAAGTATCTGATCCGGTCGAACCGGTTACATTTTACCGGCTGGTCGAGCCAGTGTTTGCAACGACTTGTGTGACCTGTCACCAAGAAGAGGGCGAAGGCCCTCAAGACATGAGCTTTGCCGCGTTGCGGCCGTACATAGCCAATTTTTCCGGTGGTATGCGAAGTGAGATTATGATTCCAGACAGTGGCGGGTCGCGATCGATACCAGGGCAAAGAGGAGCGATGGGCTCGCGCATGGGGCAAGCGCTCTTGAACGATACCCACCAGGCCAGTGTATCCAGAGAGGAATTCAACCGCGTGGTACTCTGGTTGGATGCCAATGCCATGAGACTGGGAGCTTTTCATAGTGAATCCGAGCAGGTAGCCGGTGAAGTTATCTGGCCCCTGTTGGACGTCGATCCGGAGAATCCCCAAGGATTGGAAAGACACCGGCCTTCGCTTGGTGATCGACCGATGCAAGGTCCTTTTGGCCGGGCACTGAGGCCACCGGTTCAAGGTCAGTTTGGCCCGGTTCTGGATGCCAGGCATCAAGGTATGTTGGTGGAGAATCCGGTTCAATTTCGAGAGTTACCGATAACCCTGGAAGTTTGGGCGCGTCTTCAAGGCAGTGCGCAATTCAATATTCTCGTTGCCAGTGATGCCAAGCATTCTGCGTCACATTGGGAACTCTACACAGAGGCGGGCACCGGAAATCTCAGTGTTTACCTGCCGGGTCGCGGTGGTGTGGTGAATTCAGGTGTGCCAGTCTGTGATGACACCTGGTATCATCTGGCCATGGTGTTGGAAGAAGACCGGGTGCGTCTCTATGTTAACGGAAACGAAGTGGCGGACCAGGTATTGCACCCACTAACCGGAGATGTACACCAGGGCAAACTTGCTCTGGGGCGCCTGGTTGAAGGTATGCTCGGTTGCAATGGTTACATTGAACAGGTGCGTCTAAGCAAAGGTGTGCAGGATATTTCTGGGTCTGCGCTCGTAGCGTTTGCCGAATGCGAGGCAACCCTTGGACTCTGGAATTTTGATGACTGAGTTTGAGCGTGATTTTGGTGTAACGCTGGCGGATGCCAGGCGTGTCATGTGCCTCTTCGCAGATATGAAATAAAATTGAAATGCCATGTTCTGCATCGAATTGAATTTTTCGATGGGTTTCTTGCCTGCAAGCTATATGTTACAGGAGTATAATGTTAATGGCTTTGATTAAATGTTCTGGATGGAAATGTTTATTAGGCTTACTTGCAATTTGTGGCATGGTCTTGCTGTCAGGCACCATGTCGAACAGTGTGGCGGAAGAGGATGCTACATTAGAAGAACAAGCCCAAGCGTTGGTCAACTGGTTCCAGGCACATGCTTTTGAAAGTATTGACAGGCCCCATATTGACCAGGTTGACGCGTCGCACGTACAGGGGGATATTGCTGCGCTTTATAACGGCCAAGCTGGAAGCAGCTCAGCAGACACCAGCATTCCGCGCTTCACTTGGTGGGATCGCAAGGGCACAGTGGAGTGGGTGCAGTATCATTTTAATGAGCCGATAATAGTCGACAGTACGCAGGTCTATTGGTTTGACGACAGCGGTTCTGGCGGTTGTCGGGTACCTGAGTCCTGGCGCTTGTTGTACCGTGAGAACGGCGACTGGAAACCGGTGTTGGGTTCTGGTGAATTTGGGACTGCCTTGGATAGCTACAATACGCTGGAATTTGAGCCAGTAACAACTGATGCTCTACGGATCGAAGTGCAACTCAAGGATAACTACTCTGGTGGATTATTGGATTGGTCGGTGCCCGGGGTGGTAGCCCCGTATGTTGATTCGGAGCGCTTGGCTAATGTTCAGGCTATATGGCGGAATCTGGAGCGGGAATTCCCCTTGGCGACCGACTGGATTCTGCAAGATGCCTTTGAGGATGGGCTCTGGCATCATGTGCCCGCCGGTGGGCGTGAAGTCCGACGTTCCCAACGCGAATTGATCGGCAACAAACTGGCTAATCTTGTTGGTGGTATGGACGCAGCGGGGTGGGCAACCATGCTGGCGCGTGTGCTGGATGAACTTGCTGAGAACGGAACAGCTGTCGCGGAAGCAATGGCTGGTCTGGAACCACACAACGACGAGACAGCTTTGGCGGAGCTATATTTACGTGCCTGTGCTCTTCGTCGCGCTCAACGTCTGGAAGCGTTGAATCAGCATGGGCGTGACGGTATTGTCTTTGCCCGGCATTACAACCTGGGTGGTTCACATTACGCCTACACGGAAGGTCTCAGTGACGCGCAAAGCGAGCGACATTTTAAACCTGGCAGCTCGCTAAACCTGTTGCGGTTTGATGGCGCGGGCAGCGTCATTGAAACACTGTTGGATGATCCCGGGGGTGTTATCCGTGATGTGGATGTTTCCTGGGATGGTAAGACCATTCTGTTTTCCTGGAAAAAGTCTGATTTTGATGACGACTACAGCCTCTATACTATGGATGTCGCCACGCGCGAGATCTCAGCTATTACCGGTGAACTCGGACATGCAGATTATGAAGGGGTCTTTGCCCCCAATGGCGACATACTTTTTAACTCGACACGCTGTGTGCAAATTGTTGACTGCTGGTGGACAGAGGTGTCGAATCTCTACACCTGTAGTCCGGATGGCAGTTACCTGCGCCGTTTGAGTTTTGATCAAGTGCATACAAATTATCCAACTGTGACTGAAGACGGGCGGGTTCTTTATACCCGATGGGACTACAATGATCGGGGCCAGCTTTTCCCGCAAGGGCTGTTTCAGATGTTTCCTGACGGTACAGCGCAGCAGGAGTACTACGGAAACAATTCCTGGTTTCCCACGACCATAATTCATGCGCGTGGTATTCCCGGTACACAGCAGGTTCTGGCCGTGTTTACAGGGCATCACACCTTGCAAGCTGGCAAGTTAGGTATTCTTGATACGACACATGGTCGCCAGGAAAATGATGGGGCCCGACTGGTTGCCCCTGTCCGTGAAGCACCCGCCGAGCGAATTGATTTATATGGTCAGGAGGGTGATTTGTTTATGTATCCCTGGCCTTTGGATGAAACACATTTTCTGGTTAGCTATGCGCCACGCGGTTGGGAAGGTGACGGTCGACACGGTGACCGAGATACAGCTTTTGGTCTTTTTGTTATGGACATGGATGGTAAACGTGAGCTGTTGGATATGGACACAAGACAAGGAATTTCAACAGGTCGCATGGTGCCCCTTACACCGCGAACACAACCCCATGTTCGGCCCAGTAGTGTGGATTATCGTCAGGCGACAGGCACCTACTATGTACAGGATGTTTATAAAGGTGATGGACTCGAAGGAGTGCCCCGCGGTACGATTAAATCCCTGCGTGTGGTTGCCTTGGAGTTTAGGGCTGCTGGTGTGGGTAACAACAGCAACCATGGCCCGGCTGGCGGTGCATTAATCAGTACGCCCATTTCACTGTTCGGCAGTTGGGATGTCAAAACCGTACTGGGCACAGCCCCGGTACATGCAGACGGATCAGCCCTCTTCGAAGTCCCTGCCCGTACCCCTGTCTATTTCCAGGCCCTGGACGAAAAAGGCCACGTGGTACAAAGTATGCGTAGCTGGTCGACCCTGCAACCGGGAGAACGTTTCTCCTGTGTGGGCTGTCACAGTACGGACAAAGTAGAAGCACCACCCATGAGCTCCCCCTCATTGGCCATGCGAGCAGGCGTACAATCCCTCGAGCGGGCAGAAAATTCTCCAGAAGGCTTCAGTTTCCGTCATGAAGTGCAACCGATTCTGGATAGGCATTGTATATCCTGCCACAACGCTACGGACGTGGCATTGGGCGGAGACCATGCACCTTTCAGCTTGGAAAGCACGCCGAATCTGGATGAAACCGCAAAGCGTTACTGGAGTGACGCGTACCTGGCCCTTACCAGCCCTCATGAAGATGGAGGAAACAGCGCGCCGTATGAAGGACCTGTGCGTTGGATACATCCCCAATCCACACCTGAAATGTTGCCGCCCTACTACACGGGTGCTGCGAGGAGTCCATTAATTAATATATTAGATGATGGCCATCACGATGTCGTGTTATCGCCGGAAGAAATGCAGACATTGGCTACATGGATTGATCTGTCCGTACCTTTCATTGGCGACTACACTGAAGCGAGCGCCTGGTCAGAGGCGGAAGTGGCCAAGTACAACCATTTTTTGGATAAAAGAAAAGCGCAAGAAGACCTGGAGCTTGAAAATATCCAAGCCTACATAGAGCATATTACAAAACAACTATAGCTGAGAGACTTACAGCTAACGCGGGGGACAGGTTGGTTTTTATGAAAACGCACACAAGTATGAATGCTGCCAAGGTTACTCTATTGCGCCTGGCCATGATGACATTATTGTTGAGTATCGCTGTATCGGTGCCTGCCGTTGAAACGACCCAGGCGTGGGAACAAGCCCAAGCAGCGGCACAACCGGAACGGGTGATATTGGCCATACAGAATCTAATCGATACCTTTGGTGACGCGTATCCTGATGGCCCGCATTATCTGGAGGCATTCGAGGCGCAATGGGCAGTGTATCGTTCGGCAGAGGACACAGAAACACAAGAAGCGGCGTTGGCATCCATGTATCAAACGCGTCGCGAAGCATTTTTGGCGAACCCGCTGTTGGATTTCGGGCAGCTTCTGGTTTTGCAACGTAATTTCAGCAATGCCCGGGATGTCATCGGTGGAAGTGCCGGGCATCCGGACAGTTTCTCAACCGAAGTCAATGTATCTCCAACGGGTTGGGAAAATCATATCGTCATTGTCTCGAACTTTACGGATGATGCTCAGACACAAACAGTATATAAGCCTGAGCGCGATATTATAGTTCGTAATCTTGACCTGCACTTTGATGCTGAGAAGGTCATGTTCTCGAGTGTTGACGAAAACAATCAGTGGGCCTTATTTGAAATACAGGTGGATGGTAAGGCTCTCCGCCAGTTGACTCCAACTGACTGGCCTGACGTAGCGTACTTTGATTCCTGTTACCTGCCCGATGGCCGCATCGTTACGGCGTCCACAGCCAGTTATGGTGCGTTGGACTGCGTTGCGGGCACAAGCATTATGTCAGACTTGTACATTCTGGAGCCCGAAACTCAGGCGTTGCGCCAGCTTACCTTTGATCAGGTGCATCCGCAACATCCGACAGTACGCAACGATGGCACGGTGATGTACATGCGTTGGGAGTACAGCGATCTGGCCCATTACTTTTCTCGCTTTCTCTTCACGATGAATCCGGACGGCACAGGACAACGGGCTTATTATGGCAGTGGTTCTCTTTTTCCAACAGCTATACGACATGCCAAGGCGATACCGGGGCATCCGACCAAGACCGTGGCCATTCTGGGTGGACATCATGGCATCGGGGAGTCCGGCCGACTGGCAATCATCGATCCTGCCCTGGCACGTGCCTATCCATTCCGCTATACACCGGAGTCCCTGGATTGGGCAGAGACACGCCCCGCTTCGCTCGATATACACCCCGAAGTGTTGCCCGCAGAAAAGACCGGTTTTGTGCAGGAGATACCCGGTTATGGCAAGGATGTTGTCGGCAATGTGCGTGACAATCTGGTAGACAATGTCTGGCCTCATTTTACACATCCCTATCCCCTGAATGATCATTATTTCCTGGTTTCTATGAAGCGAGACCCGGAGTCGTTGTGGGGTATCTACCTGGTCGATATTTTTGACAACATGACCTTGCTTATTGAAACTGAAGGCGCCGCCTTGTTTGACCCCATACCGCTTCGCCCCAGGAAGCGTCCCCCAGTTATCCCTGATCGAATTGACTCAAATTCACACACGGCGACAATGCTCATTCAGGATATATATAAGGGCGACGGTCTGGCGGGTCTCCCACGGGGAACAGTGAAGCAACTGCGAATATTTGCGTACCATTTCGCCTATTCCAATACCGGCAATCACCATGCGGTATCGCGTGGGGTGCAGGGGCCTTGGGACGTACGGCGTATTCTCGGCACAGTGCCCATTGAGTCCGATGGATCGGCCTATTTTGAGGTGCCAGCCGATACACCCATCTCCATCCAGCCCATTGATAAAGAAGGGCGAGCACTTCAGTTGATGCGGAGCTGGACGGTGGGGATGCCTGGGGAGCGGGTGTCGTGTATCGGTTGTCATGAAGACATGAACCAGAGTCCACCTGATACTCCAGGACTGGCTTTCAGACAGGAACCCAGGCAAATTGAACCATGGCTGGGGCCGCCTCGCCCTTATTCCTATGAGTTTGAAGTGCAGCCGGTGTTGGAGCGGCATTGTGTCGGATGTCATAACCAGCAGGAACCGGGGGGTGGACTCTCTTTTGCGCGCAACGATCTAAGCTATGACGGGCCTGCCGGAATTCCAGAACGGCGACAGGTGCCGGATACCAGCCGGGAAGTGGAGGAGAGCTTTGACAATCTTAACCCCTATGCCCGGCGCCCAGGCCCTGAAAGCCAGTTGATGATGCATGTTGCAATGGAGTTTCACGCTTTAACCAGTCCGCTCGTCCAGATGTTGGAAAAAGGGCATTATGGTGTGAAACTGGAACGCGAAGATTGGGAACGGCTCTATACCTGGATCGATTTGAACACACCATTTTATGGGCGTTGGAACCCGCCAGAAGCGCGTGGTCATGACCAGGCCGAGCGTAGAATAGAACTGGCCCGTCAATTTGGCAGTGCGATGGTGAATCCTGAAGCCGAGTATGCGGCGCTCATCCGGGCACACCTGGAAATGCCGGTGGTGGAGTTTATTATGCCCACTTATGAAGCGTTACCGGAGGACGATGGACTGAATACCGATGCTTTGGCATTTTCCTGGGAAGAAGCCTGTGCCATGCAGGTATCAAATCCGGGGCAACCGCGGATGATTGACATGGGTGAAGGTCAGGTGATTACCCTGCAACGGATACCTGCGGGACGCTTCATCATGGGTAGCCTGGAAGGATATCCCGATGAGCAGCCCCGGGCGGAAGTGGAGATCGCGCAGCCATTTTGGATGAGTGAGATGGAAATTACCAATGCGCAGTACGCGCTGTTCGATCCTCAACACGACACCGGCTACCACCAGGGGAAAGGTAAGGACAAGGCTATCCCGGGTGATATTGCCAACCACGCGAATCAACCAGTGACTCGGGTAAGCTGGGAAGAAGCCATGGCTTATTGCGTCTGGTTGAGCGAGGAAACCGGATTGAAGGTGAGCTTGCCGACCGAAGCACAGTGGGAGTGGGCTGCCCGTGCCGGCACTTCGGGACAGTATTACTGGGGCGGAATCGACGAGGATTTTTCACTTTATGCCAATCTGTCTGACCGGAAACGCTTTTTTACCCGAACTGGCTTTGATGGTGGCAGCCAGTTGCAGACGCTCCATCCCTGGGACCCGGATCATCATTATCCACTTCGAGACGATCGCTTTGATGATGGCGCGTTGGTAACCAATTATGTGGGCCAGTACGCGCCCAATGCCTGGGGGCTCCATGACATGATCGGAAATGTAAGTGAATGGACACGTTCAGTATACCGTGCTTATCCTTATGACAAAGCAGCAGATACAGTTGATGTAGATAACCAAACTCGCATGGTTGCCCGTGGTGGCTCTTGGTACGAGCGTCCAGTTGATGCCACGGCGAGTATCCGTTTTGCCTACTTGCCTTATCAGAAGGTGTTTAACGTAGGTTTTCGGGTAATTATTGAAGAATAGCGGTTTGTTTTCGATCAGCGATCGGCAGAACTATTTTACTGTTATAGAAATATTGATATACAGGAGTATGTAATGCGATATCCGTCAGGTCTCTTGGGGTTGAGCTATGTACAGAAGTTGCTTGTTATAGTTGGAATAGCCTGTTTTTTATGGGGGAGCTTGGTTGCAGGCACTGAAAATGTACATGCTGTTGAAACTCAGCCTTCGATCGAAGAAGCGGCCTGGATTTGGGGTGATATGCAGCACGATGTCTGTGAATTCCGTACAGTCATTACGCTCGCGCATCCACCAAGTGCTGCCAGTGTGCTGATTACCGCGGACAATGGTTATGAACTGTATGTCAACGGGACGCTGGTAGGATATGACATTGGCCCAGGCTCTGATGTCTGGGGCTCGGTTGAACGCTGGGACATCACGCCGTATTTAACGCAGGGCAGCAATGCAATCGGCATACGTGGTATCACCCTGGGTGGCAGCCGGGGTGTTGTAGCGGCATTACTGGTAGAAACAGATGACGAAGTGGAACAGCAGTGGACGACCGATGCTGCCTGGCGTGTCAGCCCGGATGCAGATCCAGCAGAATATTCCTTACCGGAATATGATGAAACACGGGCAAACTGGAGTGCGGCAACCGTCCTTGGCGCGATGGGAATGGCGCCTTGGGGCAATCTGGTTTATGAGGGGTCAGTGGGTGGACGGCGTGTGGGTGGTGTGCCGGCACATCTTGTGGTAAGTAATCCGCACGCCGGGTTTGTTTGGCCGGAGGCAATCGCATTTGTCGCTGATGATCGCAGTATTTACAAGACGTTGGATTCAGTCGCCTGGGGCATCGAGTTCCGTGTAGGTGACTGGACACGGGCGTATACCCAGTTTGATCTTCCTACTCCCTCAAAGATTGGCAGCTTGTTGTGTGTGCTGAACCTTATGGCTCCTGATGCAGTGCCTCAAATTCTGATTGATGCTGGTGAGGGTGTGTTGGGTTCTCCCAGTGTCAGCTTTGACGGCAAATATATCTTCTTATCCATGGCGCCGGAAGGTGCCAGTTTCTTCCATATCTATCGCGTGCCGGTTACAGGTGGTACGCCAGAGCAACTCACAAGTGGTCCATTTCACGATGTCGATCCAGCAGAATTGCCCGACGGACGCATCGTGTTTGCCTCAACCCGCATTGGGACTTTTGAAGAATACCACGGTGCGCCATCGCGTGCTTTGTTTGTGATGCAGCCGGATGGCAGCGCGATCAAGCCCATTACGCATACGCCAATTTTCGACAATGAACCAGAAGTTCTTGCCGATGGCCGGATCGCCTTTGTGCGCAGCGATAACTTTTTTGGTCGTGCGAAGGTAGAAACTGTCATTCATGC
>Ga0334884_1001381_pt1 | contig 36292 bp, 23 predicted proteins | sample GraSluR1_MG_7_FD_207215 | JGI IMG/M metagenome (GOLD analysis project Ga0334884, IMG submission 207215) | Sludge microbial communities from methane-producing bioreactor in Wageningen University, Netherlands - Granular Sludge_12_05 R1 | ecosystem: Engineered > Bioreactor > Anaerobic >... | reverse complement strand
ATAATAAGCACTCATCTGGCAGCCAATTTAACCCGGCCCTTAAGAGAATTGACCTCAGCAGTGGAGGAAATAGCCCGGGGTGATTTGAACAAGAGGATATCGTACTGGTCGGATGATGAACTGGGTATGTTGGCATCAGCGGTTAACAATATGGCCAGCGAGATGGACAAAACCCTGACCGAGATTTCTGCTGTCAATGATCGCATGGAGCTAGTACTAAAAAATACCGTAAATGGGATTATCATGGTGGATCTGGAAGCGAGGATTACCTACGCTAACCCGAAGGCCGCTAAACTATTGGCTATGGGCAATCAGTACCAGGGGAAAAAGCATGTTGAAGTGATCAATAATTATGATCTGCTGCAGGCCATAGACGAGGTAAGAAGAATGCTGCAGCCGGTGCGCAAGGAGATACAGATCTATACCCCGGCCCAAAAACAAATTGAAGCCAATGTTCTTCCCCTTTGCAAAGATCTACCCCAAAAATTAGGCGGGGTACTGGTAGTATTAAATGATATAACTGAATTAAAGCGATTGGAACAAGTGCGAAGGGATTTCGTAGCTAATGTTTCCCACGAGTTGAAGACGCCGGTAGCGAGTATAAGCGGATTTGCAGAAACCTTGATGAACGAGAGCGAACATAATTCCCCGAATGTAAGGGAGTTCTCCCAAATTATTTATCATGAAGCGGTAAGACTGACCAGGCTGATCAATCGCTTGCTGGATCTGTCACGTCTGGAATCTGGGAAATCCGGGCTGAATATCAGGAATGTGGATATGGTTCGTTTAATCGAGGACGCAGTGGAATTAGTTGAAAGGGACAGCGGTGCATCAGAAATTAATATCATCAAACCGGCCGGTCAAGTGCTGGTTGAATGCGACCGGGAATTGATCGTACAGGTCTTATTCAATCTTCTGGATAATGCCCTGACCTACAGCCCTGAAGGCGAAGCAATAACTATAGTCCTTAAGGAGGAGAGCGATAGGGTGCGGGTAGAGGTTATCGACCGGGGAGAAGGGATACCGGAAAAAGAAGCAGCCCGGATCTTTGAACGTTTCTACCGGGTAGATAAAGCCCGATCACGTAAAACAGGAGGTACCGGCCTGGGTCTATCCATAGTGAAACATCTGGTAGAGAACCACAATGGTAATACCGGAGTTGACAGCACCCCTGGCCAGGGTTCCACCTTCTATTTTTTAATCCCCAAGAAACAAAAATAGTAGCCAGGGAAATCTGCTTCATTCAGAAGAAAACCAGAAGAGAGCCAGTCAGATGCATAGGCTGTTTAACCCTAGTGTTGTGCGGTTAAACAGCCTATGCATCTGACTGGCTCTTTTACCCACCAGAGCTTCCTATGATTGGGTTTACATACTTTTAACCGAATAAACATGGTGTTTTTACCAGGCCATGAATGGCAATTAACATGGCAGTGTTAAATTTAGAGCAGTAAAAAGTTAAATAAAACGCAATTTAAGGAGGAAAGAGTCTATGTTCAAGTGGAGAAGGTTTATAAGTGTTCTTATAGCGGGAGTTATGCTGCTGGGGATATGGGCTGCAGCGGGATGCGGCAGCAAGCAGGATGATGACCGTCAGCCGGGGGAGCAAATTAACCAGGAACTAAGCGGCAAATTGATTATTGCCGGTTCTACTTCCGTACAGCCCTTTAGTGAGGTATTGGCCGAGGAATTCATGGCTGCCCACCCTCAGGTGGAAATCAATGTACAGGGTGGCGGATCGAGCCAGGGAGTGACCGCAGCTGTTTCCGGAGCGGCCGATATCGGCGCTGCATCCCGGGGTATTAAAGATGAGGAAATGGCCGAAAATCCTGATCTGGTAGTAACGCAGATAGCCATGGATGGAGTAGCCATAGTAGTTCATCCTTCTAGCCCAATTAAAGATATTACCATGGAAGATGTTAAAAACATTTATATAGGCAATATCAAAAACTGGAAAGAGTTAGGAGGACAGGACAGGCCGATAACCGTGGTCAGCAGGGAAGAGGGTTCAGGAACCAGGGACGCTTTTGTTTCGGTAGTAATGGGCAAGGAAGAAATAGCCGCCAGTGCTATTATACAGAATTCCAACGGAGCCATACGGACTACGGTGGCCGGTGACCCCAATGCCATAGGTTATGTATCTTTGGCCGTGGTCAACAGTGAAATTAAAGCTCTGGACATTGAAGGTGTGACACCCAGTGTGGAAAACATTCAAGCCGGTACTTACAAGATATCCAGACCATTTAACTATATCACCCAAAATGCCCCGGACGGATTAGCTCAGGCATTCATTGATTTTGTACTCAGCGACGAAGGACAGCAGCTTATAGTTGAAGAAGGTGCCATCAGCGTTAAGTAAGGAAGAAAGAGCACATAAACCACTGTATGGGCAGGATAAGCCCGCCAAGCCTTAAGCAAGCATGGCCGGGGGAATAAGCTGCATAGCGAAAGTCCGGTCGATCTACCCGGGTTCAAGTATGGGGCAAAGACCGCAGGCTCTGACCCCGAATCCAGGGGCCCTTGCCCATAAAGATGTATAGCTATAGATCTGAGAGACTATCCCTTTCAACATAGGGAGGTCTCTCACTTTGTTTATACCGGTTCAAGCAGATACAAAGTTAATAGAATCCTGCAATACGTTGCCAAGTTCGCATCGAGAACTGCAGCGGATAAGTTCCCGCTGCACCAGATTGCCGCTCGGGGGGGGATTACCGGCAATTAAGTTAATTATAGAAATTTACTGCTAATATCATAGGCTGAACCCGGCATTGAATAAAAATCAACCGGGTGGTTTTCAAGGCAGTTGCGGTTAACGGCAATAAGGCTTCACTAACCGCGAGGTTGACAAAATAAGCAAAATAATATTTAATGAACTAGTATTAAATTAAGTTAGTATTAAATTAAGTGAAACGTTAACTAAAGGTGAGATGATGATATGGAAAACTTTACCGAATTTTGGTGCTTTCGTTTAAACGTGATATCCAGAAAAATCAGCCGCAAATACAACAGCAAATGTCTTGAATACGGAATTACAGCAACACAGTCCTTTGTATTGTATGATCTTCTGGATCATGAGGGAAGTAATGTCAAAGACATAGCGGCCAGGGTGCAGCTTGATAGTTCGGCTGTTACCGGGGTTATAGACCGCTTATACAAAGAAGTATTGGTTACAAGGGAGGAGGATCCCACTGATCGCAGAAGCTTGAACATATACTTGACTTCTAAAGGCCGCAAACTGGCCGAAGACCTTCTCCCCACCGGCAGAGCGTTCAATCTTTATTTGAGAAGTATGCTGGCTGAGGACAAGGCGGAAGAATTCGAGCAATTATTAAAAACCATAGATGAACAGGTGACCTGATCTGAAATCCCTGGTTAATCGGTGTCATATTTAGAAAAGGCCCCGTACCATAAAGGTACGGGGCCTTTTCTTTACGTTCATTTTACATTGACCGTACATGGTCTTTAAGAATCCCGGCATGCGGATTTACAAAAACGTGATATATTCAGAAAGAAAGCTGATCGACAAGAGAGAGGAGCTATTAATGGCCAGAACAAATCTGGATGCCTGGGGGGCCGGTTGGTCTCAAGCAGAAGCTAAACCAGCAGATAAATCCCGGCAAGTAAGCGGGTTATTCTTTCGGGTAACTCCTGAATCCCTTATAGAATTATTATTAAAGGCCTGTGCTGCTATTGCTATTCTGACCATTGTTTTGATAAGCATATTTATCTTTGCCCGGGGCATTCCGCTAATATGGAAAATCGGCTGGGCAGATTTTATATTTAACCTGAAATGGAGTCCATCCCATGGCAGTTATGGGATAGGGGCCATGCTGGCCGGGTCATTGCTGGTAACCGCCTCCAGCCTCATCTGGTCGGTGCCCCTGGGGATATTAACCGCCATTTTTATGGCAGAAATAGCACCGCCTAAAATTGGCAATATGCTGGGCAGGATGGTTGAACTGCTGGCCGGTATTCCCTCCGTGGTTTTTGGTTTCTTTGGTTTAATTGTAATTGTGCCGTTTATTCGCAATTATCTGGGAGGCAACGGCATGAGCGTTCTGGCGGGAGCAATAATATTGGGGATAATGATATTGCCAACCATAATCAGCATTTCCCGGGATGCCATCAGGGCGGTACCCGGTGAGTACAAAGAAGGATCACTGGCCCTTGGGGCCACTCATATGCAGAGCATACGGGGAGTTATTCTCCCGGCCGCCCGTTCGGGTATTATCACCGCTGTTATTCTGGGTATGGGGCGAGCGATTGGAGAGACCATGGCGGTGGTCATGGTAACCGGCAATTCTACTATGTTGCCTTCAAGCATCCTGTCTCCGGTTCGAACCATGACCAGCAATATTGTCCTGGAAATGGGCTATGCAGCGGGAGACCATCAGGCAGCCCTGTTTGCCACCGGAGCTATGCTGTTCATATTCATTATGATATTGAATTTGGTGGTAAGTTTTTCAATAAAGGCGGGGAAAAACTATGCTGACTAGCAGCGGGCATGACAGGATGATAAGGTGTTTTCTCTGGTTTTCCGGACTTTCCGTGGCTGCTATCCTATTTATTATTGTCGCCTATATAGCAATTAAAGGCCTATCGGTTGTAAGCCTGGACTTTATTATGGAGGCTCCTCGCCGGGCGGGAAAAGAAGGAGGTATATCGACTACTATTGTCAGTACTATATACCTGACTCTGGTATCCCTTTGTCTGGCGGTTCCCCTGGGGGTGGGCAGTGCCATATATCTGGAGGAATATGCCCGGCGCAGTTCCCGCTTTGCCGGATTGGTAAACCTGGCGGCTGAGACCTTGGCCGGCATACCTTCCATAGTTTTCGGATTATTTGGGTTTGTGTTCTTTGTGATTTATTTGAATCTGGGCTGGTCTATCATATCCGGTTCCTTGACTATGGCCATTATGATACTGCCTACCATCACCCGAACTTCCCAGGAAGCTATTTTGTCGGTTCCGATTCAATACCGTGAGAACAGCCTGGCCTTGGGGGCCAGTAAATGGCAAACTGTACGCCGGGTGGTATTGCCTTCGGCAGTCCCTGGCATAATTACCGGAATAATACTGTCCATTGGCCGGGCGGTTGGGGAAACTGCGGCTTTGATATTAACTGCCGGCAGTGCTCTGGGGATGCCGGGAGGATTGTTCGATCCTGCTCGCACCATGTCGGTCCATCTTTACGTCCTGGCCATGGAAGGAATATCCATGGAGAGAGCATACGGAACCGCTTTTCTTATTATCGTATTAATCATGGTAATCAACTATCTAGCTAATCTGAGTCTGAGCAGGATGACAAACCCTGGCCGGCGGATATGAGGTGATTTAATGAAAAATGTAAAACTCAGGGCTGAGCAACTCCAGGTTTTCTATCGGGATTTTAAAGCTTTGCATGAGGTGGATATGGATGTCCTGACCAACCGGGTTACTGCACTAATAGGCCCGTCGGGCTGCGGCAAATCCACTTTTTTACGCAGCATAAACCGCTTGAACGAACTAATTGAGGGAACTCTTACCGGGGGCCAGATCTATCTGGATGAGCAGCCTATTTACCATCGGGAGCGGGATGTGGTCGAATTACGAAAGCAAATAGGGATGGTATTTCAAAAACCCTCGGTTTTTCCCATGTCGATATATGAAAATGTGGCTTATGGACCTAGAATCCATGGCGTAAAGAACCGCCAGCAATTAAGCGAAGTGGTGGAGAAGAGCCTCAAGGCCGCCAATTTGTGGGATGAAGTCAGGGATAGATTAAACTCTCCTGCTGCTCGTCTGTCCGGAGGTCAGCAGCAGAGATTGGTCATTGCCCGGGTGCTGGCGGTGGAACCGGAAGTAATACTGATGGATGAGCCGGCTTCCGCCCTGGACCCGATTTCAACCTCCAGGCTGGAAGAGTTGATTGGTGAATTAAAAAAACAGTACACTATTGTGATTGTAACCCATAATATGCAGCAGGCGGCCCGGATATCCGATTATACCGGCTTTTTTCTCAATGGACAGCTGGTCGAATTCAGCCCTACAGATGAATTGTTTGTTAATCCCCGGGATAAAAGGACCGAAGATTATATAACCGGAAGATTTGGTTAAGGTATAAAGGAGGATAAAATGCATAACGATTCCTTAGCTTACGAAATTCAGCTGCTCAAAGATGACCTCCTGAAGATGGGCAGGCTGCTGGAGGAACAGATCAGCAAGGCAGTCAGAGCTTTGGTAGATAAAGACGCTGATTTGGCCCGGGAAGTAATAGAAAAAGATGATGTGATTGATCAGATGGAGTTGGACATAGAAAAAAGCTGTCTGAAGCTGATCGCGTTGAAGCAGCCCATGGCCAGAGATTTGCGGTTTATTGCTGCGGTTCTGCGGATTATTGTTGATATAGAGAGAATGGCCGACCACGCGGAGGCCATAAGCGAGGTATGTTTAGAACTATATCCCGAGAAATATATCAAACCCCTTATCGACATCCCGCGTATGGCTAATATAGTGAGCATAATGTTGGAAGAATCCCTGCAGGCTTTGATTACTGAAGATGTGGAGATGGCAATGGCCATTGTACCTATGGAGCAGGAAATCGATCACCTCTATCAACAGATATTTCGCGAACTGCTGTCTTATATGATGCAAGATCCCAAAACCATTCCCCAGGCAGCCTCCCTACTGCTGGTAGCCGGTCATTTGGAGCGTATTGGCGACCACGCCACCAATATCGCAGAAATGGTTATTTATGTGGTAGAAGGGCGCCGAATCGATATTAATAGAATTGCCCGGCAATAGGAGAAGCCAAGATAATCCCGGCTTCCATCCGTCAAAAAAAGTGAATCTCTATCCTGCTCAAAGGCCCTCCGCCAACCCACTCTGCAGGAACATTTCTCAGTTTTAAAGGCTAATGGGTCATCTTTACGTCAGCCTATTTAAATTTACCTGCGGACTGCCATTACGCAGTCTTCTCAGTTTGCTCGCTCCGGCCTCTGGTTTGATCGGCAGAAGGCAGATGGAATTAGTGATAATGGAATAAGAAAGTGATAAGGAAGCTCCTCTGGCTTCATATGCCTTCGGGCAGGAAAAAACAGTATAATAATAGAAGTAATTTATATTGTTCATCCAAAGGAGGCATGCTAAATGCAGGATCAAAAAGGACAGATAAACCGAGTCACAGTAGAGATATATAACGAAGAATATATTGTCAAGGGAGAAGAGAATTCCGATTATATTCAGATGCTGGCTGCCTATGTAGATAGAAGAATGAAAATGGTCCAACAACGCAATCCTAACCTATCTAACCAGAGAGTAGCGGTGTTGACCGCCCTTAACCTGGCTGATGAACTAAACAAACTGCAGGAAGATTATGATCAGCTGATAAGAACCATAGAAGAAGACAAGAAAAACAGGATGGGCTAAGATGACTAATCGTGAAATAGCACGAATGTTGGAATCAATTGCAGATATGCTGGAATTAAAAAACGATAATCCCTATCGGATCCTGGCATATCGGAAGGCTGCCCACACCATACATCACCTGGATGAAGACCTGAGAGTTTTATATACGCGGGACGCGGTGGGTGAAATACCGGGTATAGGCAGTACCATTCGTGGACAGATAGAAGAGATGCTGGAAACCGATAGCTGTTATTACTGTGAAGAATTAAAACAGGAAGTTCCCGGGGGCCTGCTGGATATGCTGACTATTCCGGGATTGGGACACAAAACCATTAGAAGCATTCACGAAAAACTGGGCATAGATAACCTGGAGACTCTGGCCGCTGCGGCTGAGGCCGGAATAATCCGCACTTTGCCCGGAATGGGAGCCAAGACCGAATACAACATTCTCAAGGGCATAGATCTGTTTCAAAAGAGTATGGAGAAGATAACCCTTGGACTGGCTGTACCTATGGCGGAGGAATTTTCCCGGCATATTATGCAGGGGGAGGGAGTAATTGCAGCCTGCCCGGTAGGCAGTGTGCGCAGAGGCAAGCCCCTGGTAGGAGACATAGATTTACTGGTGGCTGCGAAAGATTTCCAACGGGTAAAAATGCAGGTCAGGTCTTACCGCAATACCCGGGAAATCACCGGGGAGCAAAAGGATAGCATTCAAGGCATTCTTAATTACAACATGAAATTCGAAGTGATTATGACCGCACCGGCAGACTATTTCCATAATATGATTTGGACTACCGGCTCTAAGGAGTTTCGGGAGACAATTTTTAGAGACCTGGATCGGCAAAGCCTGAGAGGATTGGCTTCGGAAGAAGAGGTCTTCAGGCGACTGAATATGCAGTATATACCTCCGGAGATGAGAGAAAACCGGGGTGAGATCCAGAAAGCCCGCGAATTTAACTTGCCGGAACTGGTTAAATTGTCTGATATCAAGGGCGAACTGCATGTTCATACCGATTGGAGTGATGGAGCACACAGCCTGCCGGAAATGGCAGCCATGGCTCATAAAATGGGGTATTCCTATCTGGCGGTTACCGACCACTCCAAGTCTTTGCATATCAGCGGCGGGCTTTCGGAAAAACGCTTGATGGAACAGGGACAGCTGATCGAGGCTCTGAATCATAAGATGAAGGGTCTTTTCATTCTCAAAGGAAGCGAAGTAGACATCCTTAAAGACGGAACCCTGGACTACAGCGATGATATCCTGCAGAGCCTGGACCTGGTGATTGCCTCCATTCACAGTCATTTTAATCTGGATTCTGAACAGCAAACCGCCCGGATAATCAAAGCCATAGAAAATCCGCATGTAGATATTATCGGTCATTTGACCGGCAGACTCTTGAACCGGCGGCCGCCCTATGAACTGGATGTGGACAGAATACTGGCGGCGGCCGCGGAGCACCAGACCGCTCTGGAAATAAATGCTCATCCTGACCGGCTTGATGTGAATGAGGATATTGCTGCCCAAGCATCGCGGATGGGAATTAGGATTGCGATTAATAGTGATGCCCATGATAAAAGAGACCTGAACCTGGTTAAATATGGAGTCTTATGTGCCAGGAGAGCCTGGCTAACCCGAGAAGATGTCATTAATACCTGGGACATTGAAAAGGTAATACAATATTTTGGTTCCTAGCCTTAAATTTTTCATTGCTTTTTAATAAAAAGCAGCTAACTGCGAATGTACAGAAGCTGCTTCCAATAACTATAGTGTTTATCTCATGAGTAGCTATTCAAAGGATTCAGATCGGCACCTGCCTGGTCCTCTTTCCCCGGTTTACTTGATAACTTCAAACTGGCAGTTTATTACTGCCGTGATTTCCTTCTCCAGAGATGATATGTCATTAATACCATAATCAGAAATATCATTGGAGTATAGCGGAGTAATTTGGAAGACTCCCATTTGAGCATAGCGCAGACTTCCAACCCGGCTCCCGGCATTCTCTGCAATTTGTTCTGCACGTTTAGCTGCATCCTGAGTCGCCAGGGCCAGCATCTCAATTTTAAGATCTGCTAGTTTGGTATAAAAATATTGCGGTGAGTAGGATTGTATTTCTACACCCTGATTTATTAAATCGGTTGCTTCGCGAGAAAGATCAGTAATTTTGTCCACATCACTTGAACGTAATTCCACCTGCTGGCTCAATGTATAGCCTTCCAGTTCATTGGAATAAACTCCATTAGGCAGCATTACATTTCTTCTGTCAACATTAATCGATGAAAAAATGATATCCTTTTCTTCAATACCTTGAGCTATCAAATAGGCGGCCACCTTTTCTCTGCTGCTCTGCAACTGGCCATAGGCAGTTTCCAGTTGATTAGACTGGGTGGAAAAGTAACCGGTCCACACTGCCAAATCTGATTTAATTTGCTGTTTGGCTGAGCCAGTAACAGTAATAGTGTTGGCTGCAGATTTTAACTGAACTATGGTATTACTGGCAATATAGGCAGCAATAATCAACCCCAGCGCAAGAACTGCAGCTACACCAACCCAAACCCATTGGTTTTTGGCTTCATTAATACTCATAATAATTATCCTCTCCTAAAATTTTATTAATCCTTAATGTATTACGTGATAACTGGTAAAACCTTGCAAATTATCTGCTCATAAGTTAGAAGCCCCTTCAAAAGTAACTCTCCTTTATCTGGCATGGAAATGAAATGGATAGCCAATCAATAGTATAATTATCTTAACGGCAAATATCCGGCTATTGCCCTGCCGCTATTGTATTAAATAGCAAATATAATTGTGTATATACTATAGACTGATGATCTTAATAGAAGAAGGAGGGGAATGGCTGTGCCAAATCTGAACAAGCTGGGTGCTATCCGTTTTTTCAAAGTTATTGGCCTATTCATACATATATCTATAGCATTTTACTCCCTTAGATTCAAAAAATATCTGCACCGGCCGGGATGGCTGCATAGCAAGAGAGAGGAATTGTATATAACCCAGGCCCAACTTTTCAAAGAAACGGCAGTTGAATTAGGGGGTTTATTAATAAAGCTGGGGCAGTTCGTGAGCACTCGGGTAGATATGCTTCCCCGGACCTCTATTCAAGAACTGTCCGGTCTGCAGGACGAGGTTAAGCCAGTTGATTTTAAAGATATAGAAACAGAGATTTGCTCGGAATTGGGGGTTGCCCTGGGAGATATATATGAGTATATCGAGTTGAAGCCGGTGGCAGCGGCATCTCTGGGACAGGTTCATTATGGGGTGCTCAAGAGCGGACAGGAAGTAGCGGTCAAGGTAATGCGGCCAGGAATAGAAGAACTTATAAGAATAGACCTTAACGCTATAAAGCAAGTAATAAAATTGATCAAGTTGTTTACCGATTGGGAACGATTTATTGATTTGGATTCAATTTATCTGGAGTTTGAAGAAACACTATGGGGTGAACTTGACTACCTTAATGAGGGACGGAATGCTGAGCTTATAGCAGCAAACTGCAGTAATGATCAAGAACTTCTTATACCCCAAATAATATGGGAATATACCACAAGCAGAGTTCTAACCATGGAGTACATGCGTGGAATCAAAATAACTGATTACCAGCAAATAGAGGAGACAGGGGTGGACCGTAATAAATTAGCCTCACACCTCTTAAGTATTTATATAAGCCAGATTCTGATTGATGGATTTTACCATGCTGATCCTCATCCCGGCAATCTGTTTGTAACCGAGGATGGCAAGCTTATAATGGTTGATTTCGGAATGGTAGGGTCCATTTCCATGGAAATGCGAAGTGATTTGGTTGATGTGGTTAAAGCTCTAGTAAGACGGGATTATAATACAGTAGTTGATTATTTGATTAGATTGGGATTTGTCCATTATCAAGCCGATAGAAACACATTGACTCGCGCAGTGGGAATATTTTTGGAACATATCCTGGGAGATAGCCAGGACTTGTCTAGTGTGGATCTGCATAATTTTCTTCAGGACTTGGAACAGCTGCTCTATGAACAGCCTTTTCAGATCCCAGCCAGCTTTACTTTTCTCGGCCGTGCGCTGGGAACCCTGTATGGCATTTGCTTAGGACTCGATCCAGATATCAATTTCCTATCAGTATGCAAACCATATATTGATGAATTATTAGGAGATGGAGGAGGTTTATTCCAGATAGTGAAGGAGAAAGCTCAGGCCTGGGGGTCAGCTCTCATAGAACTGCCTCCTCTTTTTGAACGAGTGCTGCAGAAAACCGAAAGAGGAGACATTGCAATTAGGATACCTATGCACGAATTACATAGTCATATAAGTGATAACACCCGAAGTATCCGAGCAGTAGCCTGGTCAGTAGCCTTTGGCTTTACGCTGCTGACATCGGCCTATTTGCGGGTAAATCGGATGTATGAAGAATCCGGTTGGGGATTGGGTTTTGCTGGGGTATTCCTTATCCTGCTGCTAATGAATGCCCGGAATCGGCGCAACCTTCGCCGAGCACCTCATCCGCCGGTAGTAGTTAAGAGAGAAAAATAAGAAGAAAGCCCCGGCAGATGGTCAAACAATCTGCCGGGGCGGTTATTCCTAGAGGAAAATTACTGCTTTGCTGGGTAACCGGCGCAATTCCAGCAATTAAAGCTTCAAGACCCGTTGCAGGATTACTGCCATCTCAGCTCGGGTTATGTTGCTGAGGGGATGAACACTGCTGCCATCTCCCTGAATAATCTTGGCTTTGACCAGTGACGCTACTGCTTCAATGGCGTAATCGGAAACCATGCCCCGATCAGTAAAAGCCCTCAAATCGCTGCTGCTACCGGAAGCTATGTTGATGCGGGCAACCTCCAGGGACCTGACAACCAGAACCATGGCATCCTGTCTGCTTATTGCTGAGTTGGGATAGAATTTTTTCCCATCGCCTTGGGCAATACCCAGGGCTTTGGCTGCAGCGATAGCATCGAAATAGTAACTTCCCTTGGGTACATCGGAAAAATTGTCTTGAACTGTTGCTTTTAGATCCAGTGCCCGGTAGAGCATAAGCATAAAGTCACCCCTGGTTACACTTGCACTGGGCATATATCTGTTACTCCCTATGCCGGTAACCACCCCTGCTTCATACAGGTAATCAATAGCCTCTACTGCCCAGGAAAGATTACTGCCCACATCATTGAAATACTTGGAACTGATGCCGGTATCATTCACGGTAATTTTCAGCTTGCCCGAGTAGGATGTTCCCTCAGTGCTGTAACCGGTATAGTTGATAGTTACTGTGCCGGTATAATTGCTGTTGGGCACAAAGCTAATATATGAAATATAGGGGGAAGAATTTCGGTAGTATTTGGTGCTGGCCGAAACCGCGGAATCATATTTGGAAGCGGAAGTATAATCGTAATACAGTTTGCCGTAAGTAGAAGAAGGCAGGCTGAACTTGACATAGTCCAGGGTGTTTCCGGTAGTATTGCGGCAGATGTCGTTGAAATCTGATGCCACCAGTTTCAGCGGGGTAGTATTATTGGTGGAATAACTGAGCTCAGTACTGCCGTTGCCGGTAACCGTAATCTTAAGTTGGCCGGAAAAAGAATCGCCGTCCACATCATAGCCGGTAAAGTTGATAGTTATGGTACCAGTATAGCTGCTGTTGGGGACAAAGCTGATATAAGCGATATAAGGAGAATCACTGCGGTAGTATTTGGTGCTGGCCGATACCTTGGAATCATACTTGGAAGCAGAAGAGTAATCATAATAGAGTACACCATAAGTAGAAGAAGGCAGGGTGAATTTAACGTAATCCAAGGTACTCCCGGTAGCGTTCTTGCAGGCGGTATTGAAATCAGATGCCACCAGTTTCACCGGGGTTTGGCTGTTGGTAGAGTAGCTGACCGTGCTGCTGCCGTCGCTGCTTACAGTAATTTTCAGCTTGCCTGAATAAGAATCGCCATCCACATCATAGCCGGTATAGCTGATGGTTACGGTACCGCTGTAGGAAGTATTGGGAACAAAGCTGATATAAGAGATATAAGGAGAATCACTGCGGTAGTATTTGGTGCTGGCCGATACCTTGGAACCATAATCGGAGCTGGAAGTATAATCATAATAGAGTACCCCGTAAGTGGAGGAGGGCAGACTAAACTTCACATAATCCAGGTTGCTCCCGGTGGCATTCTTGCAGGCGGTATTGAAATCCGATGCCACCAGTTTCACCGGAGTATCGTTGTCGGTAGAGTAGCTGACCGTGCTGTCCCCTTGGTCGGAAACCGTAATTTTCAGCTTGCCCGAATAGGAATCGCCGTTTACATCATAGCCGGTATAGCTGATGGTTACCGTACCGCTGTAGGAAGTTTTAGGTACAAAGCTGATATTGTACAAATAGGGAGAACTGCTCCGGTAATACTTGGTGCTGGCGGAGACCTTGGAATCATATTTGGAGCTGGAGGTGTAGTTGTAATAGAGTATCCCGTAAGTAGATGAAGGCAGAGTAAACTTGATATAATCCAGGTTGCTCCCGGTGGCATTCTTGCAGGCGGTATTGAAATCCGATGCCACCAGTTTCACCGGAGTATCGTTGTCGGTAGAGTAGCTGACCGTGCTGTCCCCTTGGTCGGAAACCGTAATTTTCAGCTTGCCCGAATAGGAATCGCCGTTTACATCATAGCCGGTATAGCTGATGGTTACCGTACCGCTGTAGGAAGTTTTAGGTACAAAGCTGATATTGTACAAATAGGGAGAACTGCTCCGGTAATACTTGGTGCTGGCGGAGACCTTGGAATCATATTTGGAGCTGGAGGTGTAGTTGTAATAGAGTATCCCGTAAGTAGATGAAGGCAGAGTAAACTTGATATAATCCAGGTTGCTCCCGGTGGCATTCTTGCAGGCGGTATTGAAATCCGATGCCACCAGTTTCACCGGAGTATCGTTGTCGGTAGAGTAGCTGATCGTGCTGCTGCCGCTGCTGCTTACAGTAATATTGAGCTTGCCCGAATAAGATTGGCCGTCAACATCATAGCCGGTATAGCTGATGGTTACGGTACCGCTGTAGGAAGTATTGGGAACAAAGCTGATGTTATACAAATAGGGAGAACTGCTCCGGTAATACTTGGTGCTGGCGGAGACCTTGGAATCATATTTGGAGCTGGAGGTGTAATTGTAATAGAGTACCCCGTAAGTAGATGAAGGCAGAGAAAACTTGATATAATCCAGGTTGCTCCCGGTGGCATTCTTGCAGGCGGTATTGAAATCAGATGCCACCAGTTTTACCGGGGTATCATTGTCGGTAGAGTAGCTGACCGTGCTGCTGCCGCTGCTGCTTACTGTAATATTGAGCTTGCCCGAATAAGACTTGCCGTCAACATCATAGCCGGTATAGTTAATGGAGACTGTACCGCTGTAACTGCTATTGGGGACAAAACTGATATAGGCAATATATGGAGAACCGCTTCTATAGTACTTGCTGCTGGCGGAGACCTTGGAATCATATTGGGAAGACGAAGTGTAATTGTAATAGAGTACCCCGTAAGTAGAGGAGGGTAAAGTGAACTTTATATAATCCAGGTTGCTCCCGGTAGCGTTCTTGCAGGCGGTATTGAAGTCAGATGCCACCAGTTTCACCGGGGTAGCGTTGTTGGTGGAATAGCTGACATTGCTGTCGCCGGTATCCACCACGGTAATACTCAGGGTGCCGGTATAGGATTTATTATCGGCAGTATAAGCAGTGAAGTTGATTGACACGCTGCCGCTGTAACCGGTATAAGGTACAAAGCTGACGTTGGAGAGTTGGGGAGAAGCACTGCGATAGTACTCAGTGTCGGCAGTGACCAGGGAATCGTAATTGGTGGATGAGGTGTAGTTGTAATACAGCTTCCCGTAAGAGGCAGAGGGCAGAGTGAATTTAACATGGGAAAGAGTGTAGCCGGTGGCATTGTTTAATGCAGTGTTGAAGTCGGTGGCATTTAACTTAACCGCCGTGTTCTTATTGGTAGAGTAAGATACTGTGCCAATGCTGGTGATCTGATCCACCGAGATGTTCAACACCACGGAACCGATCATGGTATCATCATCACCGGCTGCAAAGGCGTTAACAGTGTATGATACACTACCGGTATCGGAAGCTGCAAAGGATAAAGTGCCTAGATTCGCCGCACTTATCTTTTGCCCCAGGGAATAATTGCTGCCCCCCAGCTTGAGTGAACCGAAAGTCGGATTGCTGCCATTTATTATAATAGAGTTTAAAGCGCCGCCATCATTCTGGGTGTACCGGGCGGTGAAATCCGCGGCAGAAAAAGATATGCTGCCGGGCAGACCGGCCAGGGTGGAGGATTTGGATATGGTGCCGGAGAAAGTGGGAGCATTAAAGGCTGCCCTCACTACATTTATATAATATAAAGAGGTTTTGGTGTCTTCACCTTGTTTTTGATAGGTCAAGGTCATTTCCACGGCATCCCCGTCAACGGCAGCGATTGAACCGGAAGAGAAGCCGGCACTGGCAAAAGCATAAAGGGAAGTGTCATAGCTTATATCAAGACCATTTGCCAGATCCAGAGTTGAGCCGAAAGCATAGGGCACGGTAAAGGTAGCTGAGTTGCTACCTGTCACATCAGCTGCTGCGATGGCTGATGAGTGATAAATCGAGGTTAAAACTGCCTCATTATCAGTCGCCAGTAATGACAGCGGAAAGCTGAGGGTCAACATCATCACCAGGGTTAGAAGGGTAATACTTCGTTTGAACCTGCCATTCATGATTAATACCTCCAGTAAAAATAATGTGTTGGAACCAGATGCCAGCTTCATAAGTCAATTGGCTGCGGCCAGGCAGCACATTTGACTTATGAAGGGTCTGATCCATAGGATAACTCCAGGCTTTACATAATACGAACAAAAGGAGCGAATACTTACACCCGGTTGACACTTTATACCAGATGGTCTCAATATAACCAAGTGAAAAAATGTAAACTGCTTCTTTAAACGGCCGGGTCCGCATTGGTAAAACCGGAGGCGGGCTCTAATTCCCCGCCTCATTGCAACGGTTTGCCACTTCATAAGAAGCAATAATTTATATGTAATTTTCCTGAATGGGAAGAGTTACCATTAATATGAGGGTACATCTATTGGAAATGTTTTGTCAAGGTGACTTGGGGAGTGCCTTCTTACTGGAACTGGAGGAAGATGGCACCAATAGAAGATAAAAAGAGGGGAAAGCTGTTCAGGAGCCGGGACAATAAATCTGGGAAGTCATTCCTTGCCAGTCAGAAGAGGGGCTGATGTTGAGGTAACAATATGAACAGGGTTGGGGCATTATCCTAAACGGCTACCTGGTCGCGTCCCATGTTCTTGGCTCTGTATAATGCTGTATCGGCCTCGGTGAAAAATTCCGCTAATGATTGCGGCTGATGGGAGGGGCTGCTGCTGCTGATCCCCAGGCTGATAGTTACCTTCTGTTCTATGCCCGGTAAGCGAAAGAACCTTACCGCTTCCAGCATTTCATGAGCAATAGAATGAGCGGTTGATAAATCGGTGTTGGGTAATACCACCGCGTACTCATCTCCGCCCAGTCTGGCTAACAGGGAATTTGGAGTGCTGACTGCCGAACTAAGACACTGGCTGATCTGCTGTAGGCAGCCATCCCCGGCCTGGTGGCCATAATTATCATTTAGATCCTTGAATTTGTCAATATCGACCAGGATCAGAGAAATAGGATTCTCATTCCGTTGAGCCCGGAACCATTCATCATAAAGATATTCTTCAAAACACCGGCGATTGGCCAGACCGGTCAGAGCATCCCGGTAAGAAAGCTGTTCCAGATGTCGGTTGGAACAAGCCAGCTGAGCAGCTTGTTCTTTGATCAACTGCTGACTGCGGTGCTCCTGTATGCGGTTGGTATATAGCACTCGGGCTACCGTCCAGGCCAGCAAGGTCATTAGGGAGGCATTGGCCATATTGTACAGGAATATACCCTTGTTATCCTGTACGATCCAGGTGCAGATACCCATGCAAAAAAGGGCCAGTCCACATGTCAGAGTATTTTCCCGGGGGCGGAGATAAACGAAGGAACAGACAAAGAATATACCCATCAAATAGCTGCTGATTTCATCCCGCAGCAGCTGAACTATACCGGTGAAAACAGCAATGAGTATCAGGTTGGTGATAATAAAAAAAAATGAATAATAATGATGTTTTCTACTTATCAAGCTTGCTTCTGCCGGAATCCGAACCGCGGTCAAATAAAAAATCGATAATGCAATGAACAAAAGGCGCAGAGAAATTATCCCGGGTCTTAATTGTATATAAGCATCCTGGTTATTGGCTCCTACCGCGGCCATATCAAAGAGGATCATAATCCCCATGATAAAAATCAGCAAAACTGCCACTACCCTGGTGCGCTGCAGATTGATTAGAGTGATCTGGGTAGTAAAAGTCTCATCTTCTATAAACTCCGCCGGTTTCAAACAGCACATATTGATTAGTTCAAGTTTTTTTGATCTAAGCATAGTAAACTCCCTGAGCGAATTATGAAAACCGTACTTGGTCTAAACCGTAGCAAAAAAGAATTACTTTTCTGAAAATAACTGGAAATAGTTAAAGCGAGATGACCTAAGACCTATTATATACCAATTCATCTAGAAATATATAGGACTTTAGAATTATTTTGCATAAAATAAAGGATATATCTGGAATAAGGGAGAAATAAGATTATTAACGTGTGAGCGAAAGATATATTTGAAAGGAGGAAGCCGGAATTTACAGGACTAATGCTTCGTTGCCCTGGGCCAATTGGGACCTCCCTGGCGAGCAGAAGGGTGGGACCGAATTGGTATAGCGCCTGTCTTTGCTGCTCCCCGGACGGAAAACGGGAGGAGCAAACAGAACGGACAGAGAATGCCGGCATGCTAAGGGGAAATAGATGTGAAATTGCTTAATGGGTTCCGGGAACAACATGAAAAACTTAATAGAGGTTATTGGCATAAAAGCTGAGAATTGTATCAACTGTCATCAGTGCATTGCTGTCTGTCCGGTAAAGATATGCAGTGATGGTAGCAGTGAGGTAGTAAAATTTAATAACCAACTTTGTATTGGCTGTGGACGATGTATCGAAGCCTGTATAAAAAGTCATGGGGGAATAGCGGAAAAGAGCGCGCGATTTCCCATAGATGACAGCGATAAATTATGTGAAAACCTATCCTTGAAAAATATAGTTGCTCTGGTGGCACCCTCTGCCCAAAGCAATTTCCAACTGGGAAAACTGATTACTGCGTTAAAAGCTCTGGGGATGGCAGCGGTATATGATGTGGCTCTGGGAGCCGAAATAACTACCGCCGCATATCATCAGGCTATACAGACAGGAAAAACCAAGGTTCCTCTTATTGCCCAGCCCTGTCCGGCTGTGGTTACCTATATAGAACTGCACCATCCTGCTCTGTTGCCCTATCTGGCCCCGGTTGGCAGTCCGGTATATAATGCCGCTGTCTATGCGCGATCTCTTCATCCCGACTGTGAGATGGCCTTTATTTCTCCTTGCCTGGCCAAGCGCCGTGAATTTCAAGATAGTCCCATGGTACAGTATAATGTCATATATCAATCCCTGGAAAAAATATTTGCCCAATACCATATTGACATGGAGCGCTTGGAGGAGGGAGAATTCGATAATCCTATCCAAGCAGGAATTGCGGCGGGTTTTTCCGCTGCCGGAGGATTGAAAAATACCTATTTATACAGGTATCCCGACTTGCCATCCAGTGCGATTACCAAAATAGAGGGACCCATAATATATGAAAAATATCTGCCGGATCTGGATCGCGGGGTAAGCAATCAGGATCCGGATCTGCCCCTGCTGGTAGATATTTTGAACTGTGAGCGGGGATGCAATATGGGAGCCGGTTGCATCAATCAGAATAAATCCATAGATGAGATAGAAAGCTCCATCGCCCGCCGTTGTGAGCAGGGAGCAAGGAATCAAGCAGCCGAGAGCGCACTCCGGGATTTCTTGGACCAGGCCCTGGAGCAGTTTGATTTTAGCTATGATAAATACGTTGATTTATCCTTATTAAATAATCTTAAGCTTCCTAATCAGGATCAGCTGCAGGCGATTTACCGTAAAATGCACAAAAATGAAGAAAAGGATTTCAGAAACTGTGCGGCCTGTGGCTATAACTCCTGTTTGGATATGGCCATTGCCGTGCATAATGGTCTGAACAAATACAAGAATTGCCATGTATATCAGGAGAAGGAGCTGCTTATAGAACAGGAAACCTTGAATAATATGGTGGGTGAACTGGCTGAACTGAACAAGCAATTACAGGCGGAGTTCAATGAACGCAAACAGCAGGAAAAGATGTTGATACAGAACTCCAAGCTGGCCGCAATGGGGGAGATGATCGGCATGATAGCCCATCAATGGCGGCAGCCCTTATCATCTATCAGTACCATAGCCGGTAATCTGCAGGTATATATAGACCTGGATATGTATGATGAAGAACAGTTTGCCGGGATGCTGGAGGAAATCAATAATCATTCCCAGTATCTTTCTAATACCATTAATGACTTCCGGCATTTCTTTAAACCCGATAATCCCCGGGATACTGTATTGCTCGACAGCGTTATCGGCAATACCCTGGGTATAATTGGCAAATCCTTGGAGTACAAGAGCGTAGTATTGTTCAGAGATTACTCCTTCAGTGTTCCGATCCTTACCTATCCCAATGAATTAATGCAGGTATTCTTGAATATCATCAAGAATGCTGCTGATGCATTTATAGATAACAATGTCAAGCTGCCCCAGATTATTATCAGAGGTTATGAGAATCAAGAATACCAGGTGGTGGAGATAGAGGACAATGCCGGAGGAATACCGGAAGATATAATGCCAATGATATTCGACCCCTATCTCTCTACCAAGGGACCCAGTACAGGTACCGGATTGGGGTTATACATGTCCAAGCTGATCATTGAGGAACACTGCGAAGGGAAGCTGAGGGTAACCAATACTCCGGCAGGGGCTTGTTTCTCTGTCAGCCTGCCGCAGTTAAGGGGGGCAAATCATGATTAAACCCGCTGAGTTTAAAGAAATAGCATGGGGAGTATCCATCCTTTATGTTGAAGACGATGCTGAATTAAGGAATAACACCGTTCGTTTGCTATCCAGTTTTTTTGCCGAGATCAGCACGGCTGAAAACGGCTTGACCGGATTGGAAAAATATAAGATCCGGCCTTATGATATGGTTATCACTGATATCAATATGCCGGTGATGAACGGGGTCAAAATGGCCCAGCAGATAAAAAGAGAAAATCCCCAACAGGTAATAGTAGTTATATCGGCTCATGATGAGGCTAACTACTTGTTGGATCTGATCAATTTGGGCATTGACTATTATATTCTCAAACCCCTGGATCTCAAGCAATTCCTGAATATACTGTACCGGGCGGTTTGCTTAAGCCAGTTTCACAAGCTGGAAAAGGACTACAAAACGACTCTGGAGAAGACAGTGGCCCAAAGGACCAGGGAATTATCCGAGGCACTGAACATTGTTAACGACTTAAGCAGTGAACTGGTTTTGCGGCTGTCGTCAGCAGCGGAGTTAAGGGATTCTGAAACTGGCATGCACAATAAGCGGCTGGGATTATACACACCGCGGCTGGCCCGTGAACTGAAAATGCCCCATGATTTTGTGGATTCGATAGCCTTTGCTGCTCCGCTGCACGATATCGGCAAAATAGGCATTTGGGACAGCATCCTGCTTAAGCCGGAACCCCTGAGTGCTGAAGAATTCGAAATTATGAAAAGTCATACCGTAATAGGGGCCAGCATCCTGGCCAATTCCAAATACGATAAAATCCGTATGATTGAGACCATATCGCTGACCCACCATGAAAGATGGGATGGTTCCGGATATCCTAACGGTTTAAAAGGAGATGAGATACCAATAGAAGGCAGGATAGTAGCCATATGTGACCAGTATGACGCCCTGCGCAGCAAGAGGCCCTATAAAACCAGCTATTCTCACCATAGGACCATGAATATCCTCACCCGGGGAGATGGAAGGACCAAACCCGAGTATTTCGATCCAGAAATATTAGCCGCTTTTATAAGCATCGCGGATGAGATGGATGCTATATTCAATCAGAATCAAGAAGAAGGTCAGAACTCTCTGGGTGCTGTTGGTGTGGATAGCTCCGCCGGCCTGCCTGAATAAGGGGCATAGTAAGTAAAAAGGCATATGGAATAAAACAAGCTTTTTCGGGGCTTGTTTTTTTCGCTATTACCGCGGCCGGTCTGTATCCTCATACCCCTAAGCTGAAGAGAATTCGCCGGCTTGATCGGTTTAATATCTGCATAAAGGGAGTGGCAGAGGTACAAAACTAAAATGTTGACTTGCACAGGAGATGATGCGGATCGATGCGGCATTAGCTAAGGGTACGGTAGAAAGGGAGTGGATAAATGTTCGGCTTTGTTATGAAGGCTGCCGTCATGTATTTTATGGCTCTGATCATGATCAGGTTCCTGGGTAAAAGAGCCCTGGGGGAACTGGGGCCTTTCGATTTTGTGGTTATGACCGGGGTTGGACACACGGTAGTCTCGGTGGCGCTGGATAAGAGTATTCCTTTTTGGGAAGGCATGGTGATCCTGGCTACCCTGGCCGGGCTGGAATACCTGATGGGCTACCTGGCTCTGAAAAATCAATCCCTATCCAATGTCATAACCGGCAAACCAGTGGTATTAATTAATCAAGGCCGGATTATTAAAGAAAACATGAAGAGGGAGAAATTTAATATAGATGATCTGATGCAGGAGCTGCGCAAGCAGGGGATTCGAGATCTGGATGAGGTGGATATGGGGATACTGGAATCCTGTGGAGGATTCAGCGTATTGCTTAAGGAGGAAGATGAACCGGTCAGCAGGCGTGATCTGGGGCTGAAACCGCTGAATCGCAGCCAGGTTTTAACCATGCAGCCCATTAAGCGAGGGGAGTTCTTTCAAAATGAGCAGCGAGAGAGCTGGAGCGAAGAGGCTCCCCTTTCCATCACCGAAAGCCTGCTGCGCATCGAAGAACGGCTGCAAGCGGTTGGTCATCAGATGGAGAGAATCGAAGCACAGTTCAATTCCAGGCAAGGTTCTTTATGATATAATATTGATGGCAAAATATTATCACTGGCGGCGATGGATTTATGAAAGTATTGATGTTTTTTATAGATGGCTTTGGGTTGGGCAGCAGAGGAGAAGAGAACCCATATTTTTTTGCTCCAACTCCTTTTCTGGATGGCCTTCTGGGGGGGCACGTACTATATAAGGACAGCCCGGTGGTATACAGCCAGCAGGCAGTAATGATTCCAACCGATGCCTGTTTGGGAGTGGCAGGGATTCCTCAGAGTGCAACCGGGCAAACTACTCTGTGGACAGGAATAAACGCCGCCAAAGAGCTTGGCAGTCATATTAATGCCTATCCCACCCGGAGATTAAGAGAGATCATTCAGCAGTACAGCATTATGAAAACCTTGAGTGATCTGGGGCAAAAAGTCACTTTTGCCAACGCCTACCGGAGTGAGTACTTCAAACTGGTTGAGCAGAGAAAGGCTCATCATTCCACCTCTACCCTGGTAGCGCTTAGTTCAGGGCAGCCCCTGCGCAGCATCGAAGATCTTAACCGCAGTAATGCGGTTTACCAGGAATTTACCAACCGGATATTGGTGGAATGGGGATATCCGGTAAAAGAAATAACTCCGGAACAGGCGGGAAAGAACCTGGCCTCCCTGGCCCGGCAGTATGATTTTACTCTTTATGAGTATTTCATTAGTGACAGGATTGGTCACGCCAGAGATCTGGCTGGGGCCATCGAAGTTTATCAAATGCTGGATCGGATGATGGCTGATTGTATTGCTGACCTGGATTTGCAGGATACTATGATGATAATTGTCAGCGACCACGGGAATTTAGAGGACATCAGCCAAAAAGGCCATACACTAAATAAGGTACCTACTATAGTGATCCATGACCATTATAAAAAGACTCGGTTTGACCAAATAGCTTCACTTACCGATGTGACACCGTTTGTTCTGGATCAATTGGGAGTAAGAAGATAGATAAACCATGGAGGGCATGAATAATCAGGAGGGATGGGAAGTATGAAACTTAAACAGATATATGCATTGGCAGTTGAAATGGGCAAGAAATTCGATCCTCGGGGTGATGAAGTGAATCGCCTGCTGGAGGAGAAGAAAACTGAATACGAGCAAATGAGTGAGGCGGACAAAGGTTTCTTTGACCCCGAAACTCTGGTTAATCCTTACAGCGATACCCGCATACTGCATGGACAGGAAGATGAGCAGATCAAGTCGCTGTTCTGCGGTATAGATATGGAGACGGCGGAAATAATCCTGGCGGACCGGTTAAGGGAAAAAGGAAGAAAAATAGACCTGGTTGTATCACATCATCCGGAGGGCATGGCCCAGGCTGATTTACACAATGTCATGCAGGTCCAGTCGGACATGATGGAAGGAATAGGGGTTCCTATAAACATAGCAGAGGGAATCATGGAGGACCGGATATCGGAAGTTAAAAGAAATCTTATGCCCCTGAATCACCAACGGGCCATAGATGCAGCCAGGCTGCTGGATATTCCCTTTATGTGCGTGCACTCACCGGCAGATAATCTGGTCAGCCACTATCTGGAAATGACCTTTGCTCAAACTCCTTACCGGACGGTGGGTGATGTTGTGGATATACTCACGGGTATACCTGAATACCGGCAGGCTAAGAAATTTAAGGCCGGTCCCACTATAGTATCCGGAGACAAGAAGAGACGAGCAGGGAAGATATTTCTGAAAATGACCGGGGGAACGGCGGGATCAGTCAAAGCCTATGAGAAATTAGCAAATGCCGGGGTGGGAACCATCATAGGTATGCATATGGCAGATAATCATCGTAAAGCAGCCCGGGAAAACCATATCAATGTGGTTATAGCCGGACACATGGCCAGTGATTCTCTGGGCCTGAACCTGTTCCTGGACGAACTGGAGAAAAGAGGACTGGAGATCATACCGGCTGCGGGCTTGATCCGAGTTAAACGGGACGGTATGGAAACGCTGACCACCTTCAGGTAAGTTATTGCCGTTTCAGCCACCCCATCGCAGCAGGCCAGGATGGCAGCGGGCCGGCTGGTCAGATGAGATTGACAGTTTTGCCGCCCTCGCTTTTTGAAATTCCAATGACAGCCAGCAAGCATGGGCCCTATCCAAAGGAGGAAATACTAATATATGGAACTACTGGCACCCGTCGGCAACCGGGAGGCTTTATATGCAGCCATAGAGAACGGAGCGGATGCCGTCTATCTGGGCGGCAAGAATTTTAGTGCCCGGCAATCAGCAGAAAACTTCAGCGACCAGGAAATAGCCAGAGCAGTGGAGTATGCCCATGGTAAAAACCGCAAAGTCTATGTCACGATAAATACCCTTATAGACCATGAAGAATTCGGGGCCTGTCTGGACTATGCCTGGAAGCTGCATGTGATGGGGGTCGATGCGGTTATTGTACAGGATGTGGGGCTGATGAGGGCACTGACTCAGGTTCTGCCCGAGCTGAGACTGCATGCCAGCACCCAGATGACCATACATAATGCCGAGGGAGTCAAATTCCTGGAAAAACAGGGGATTAAAAGAGTGGTGCTGGCCCGGGAAATGACTCTGGCGGAGATACAGAAGATAAAAAGCCAGGTCCATGCAGCCGAGATAGAAGTGTTTGTTCATGGAGCCTTGTGCTTCTCTTATTCCGGTCAGTGCTTGTTCAGCAGTATGGTAGGGGGGAGAAGTGGCAACCGTGGCCGATGCGCCCAGCCCTGTCGTTTGCCCTATGATCTCTATTCCCTGGATACCCAAGCGCCGATTAATACAGCTGATAAAGGACGGTACCTGTTAAGCCCTTCTGATCTATGCCTGATCGATTACCTGCCTGAACTTCGAGATATCGGGGTGAATTCCTTAAAGATCGAGGGCCGCATGAAACGGGCGGAATATACTGCGGTGGTAACCCGGGCTTATCGAGAAGTGCTGGATATTGTGGAGGTGGAACCTGCTTTTCGGCCCGCCCGGCAAGTGAGGGAAAGACTGCTTCAGATATTTAATCGCAGTTTTTCCAGCGGATATTTTGTTTTTGACCGCAATGAATATCTGAGCAGCAAACGTCCCAACAACCGTGGAGTATATACGGGTCGGGTGATATCGCAGGATAAGGATCTGATCGCTTCAGTCAGGTTGAGCCAGCGGATAAGCTTGGGGGATGGACTGGAAATATGGGTTAAAAAGGGAAAAAATCCGAGTTTTATTGTTAAGGGCATGAAGGTAAACGGATTGCCGGCAGCATCTGCTGAAGCCGGAGAAACAGCGGAGTTTAAACTGGATCGAATAGTATCGCCCCATGACAGGGTATTTAAAACTCATGACCAGGAACTGGTCTCGGAGGCTATGGGCAGTATAAAAAACGCTGAAGCAGCTGAAGTTCAGGTGGATATAAAAGCAATCCTGACCCCAGGGCAGCCGCTGCAGCTGATCCTGAACGACGAAAGAGGGCATCAGATAATTGAATACGGGCAGGTCAATGCCCGGGTGGCTGAAAACAAGCCCCTGGAAGAAGCAGTTATCAGATCCAAGATTGAGCGCCTGGGGAATACTCCTTTTTATCTGGGAAGCTTCGAATGCCAGATTGATGGCGATCTGATAATACCCTTCAGTGATATAAACGAAACCAGACGCCGGGCGGTGGAACGATTAAAAGAGTTAAGACTCAATATTCAAAGACCGTCCAGCCAGGCTCGGGATTCCTTTCGGCAGCGAAAAGCTTGCTTTTTAACTTTGGATAAGCCGGGGAAGCAGGCAGAAAAGCCGGAACTTACCATCGCGGTCAGTGGACTGGATCAGGCTTATGCGGCGGCTAAAAGCGGTGTTGATACCCTTTACCTGGACCTGGCCGGAATAGGGCAGAAAGAAAGGATATCCATTGATCAATTACTGGCAATCAAGGATTATTCAGCCCGGCATGGCTGCCGGTTTATACCGGCTCTGCCCCGGATTCAGAAACCAAGCGAACTGAGGGTCTGGGAAGGGCTGAAAGCAGCCGGCTTTGATACCCTGATGACACCTAATATCGGGTCCTTGTACTGGGCACAGAAGCGGGAAATAAAAATACGGGCAGATTACAGCTTCAATATATTCAATCCTTATTCTCTGCGTTTTATGCTGCAGCAGGGAGCAGAGCGGGTATGCCTGTCACCCGAACTAAACTTCAATCGCTTGAAGAACATGGGCAGCTTGAGGCAGGCTGAGCTTATGGTGCATGGGGATGTGATCCTGATGACTTCCCAATATTGCATGTTGCAGGGCATACTGAGGGATGAGAGCGGATCGTGCCCGGGTCTGTGCCGCAGAGATCGGTATGGGATAAGGGATGATAAAGGTTATATTTTCCCGGTCGATACCGATACCTCCTGCCGTTTTTATGTGTTCAATTCCCGGACTTTATGCATGATAGATGATCTGGATAAAATCATCGGATTGGGTGTGGGCGGATTGAGGATAGAAGCCCGACATGCACAGGAGCAGGAGGTGGTACAGCTGCTGGGAATGTACCGTCAGGCCCTGGAGGAAATCGGGGCGGATAGCAGCAGACCACCCTCCTGGTATCGGGAGGAACTGGAGCGGAAAGCCGCAGCTCCATTAACCCGGGGGCATTATTACCGGGGAGTGATATGAGACCGGCTAAGAACCAAAATTAAGGTGGAAAATCATGATAGAAGAAAAAATACTGGAAAAATTGGAATACCCTCGGATTAGAGATATGCTGGCTGGGCTGGCTCTATTTGAAGGCGGAGCGGCCAGGGCTTATGCCATGAATCCCTCCAATAGCTTTGAGATCATAAACCACCGTCTGGATGAGACCGGGGAAGCCATGGAAGCCCTGCGATTTGGAGAGCCTTCCTTTCTGAGCGGCTTGAAGCTTATCGATCAGGTGCTGATGAAAGCCGGAGCCGGAGGAGTATTGACTGCTTATGAATTACGTCAGGTATACCTGTTGCTTTATTCATCCCGTAAGGCCACGAAGTATGTACAGGGGGACAAATATCCCCTGCTGAACAGCCTCTGCTCTTCCTTGACGGAAGATCGTGAACTGGAACAGAAGATAGAGCGGGCGGTAGGTGAAGATGGACAATTACGAGACGATGCTTCGCCCGAATTGAAAAATATTAGGAATCAAATAAACACCTTCCGGAGTAGGATCAGAGAATACCTGCAGAACTTCATCCGATCGGCGGATAACCAGAAACTGCTGCAGGAAGCCCTAGTGACCGAGCGGGACGGCCGATATGTGGTGCCGGTTAAACAAGAACACAAAGGGGTAGTAAAAGGTATCGTTCATGATGAGTCGGCCAGCGGAGCTACCGTGTATATAGAACCGCTGCCAGTGGTGGAACTGAACAACCGCCTGCGTTCGATGCAGATGGAGGAAAAGAGGGAAATCGAACAGATATTGAGAAACCTTTCCAACCTGCTGGGATTTATAGTCGGGGATCTGCAAAGAAACCAGGATCTGTTGGCCTTGCTGGATTTTATATTTGCCCGGGCCCGGCTGGCTTACAAGATGAATGCTTATCGCCCCATAACCAACATGAGAGGTATTTTGGAGATATACCGGGGCAAACATCCCCTGTTGGGTGAATCGGCAGTTCCGGTGGATGTGGAGCTGGGCCAGGATTTTGATGTTCTGGTGATTACCGGACCGAACACCGGGGGGAAGACAGTTACTCTTAAAACCATAGGGCTTCTGGTGCTTATGACCATGAGCGGATTATATATTCCCGCCCGGGAAAAGAGTCGTATTGCGGTATTCGACTCTATCTATGCGGATATCGGAGATGAGCAGAGTATTGAACAATCCCTGAGCACTTTCTCTTCCCACATGAGCAATATCATCAGGATTCTGGATGGGGCTGATCGGAGATCATTGGTACTCCTGGACGAACTGGGTGCAGGCACTGACCCGGTTGAGGGAGCTGCCCTGGGACATGTAATATTGGACGAACTGCGCCTTAAAGGAGCCAAAGTGGTAGTAACCACCCATCAGAGCGAATTGAAGAACTATGCTTATCAGACCCAGCGGGTTGAGAATGCTTGCGTAGAGTTTGATCCTGTCAGCCTGCAGCCGACTTATATATTGACCACTGGCATGCCGGGTCAGAGTAACGCTTTTGAGATAGCTACCCGGTTGGGCATGAAAAAGAATCTGGTTCAGAAAGCCCGGGAACTGGTTCCACAGCGGGAAATGGAAGTAGGCAACATGATCCGCCAGTTGAAGGAGAGTCATTATACCCTGGACCGGGAGAGCAAAGAGGTTAAGCGAATCAAAGAAGATCTGCTGCAAGATCGGGAACGTCTGGATGCAGCCCGGAAAGAACTGGAGCAGGAACGGCAGGAGATAATTACCCGAACTCGGGAGGAAAGCACCCTGGAGATCAGGCGGGTTAAGCAGGAAGCAGCCCAAGCCCTGCAGGAATTTAAAGAATTGCTCAGGGACCAGGATAAACCTCCCAAATGGCATGAAGTTGAAGAAAAAAGGATGAAGATTAAGAAAATAGCGCTGAAACATAATCAGGATACCATTGTTTCAGAAACCCAGGGCGGGAATATAGATGCAGGAGATTATGTTCTTATCAAAAATATCAATCAAAAAGGCTATGTCTTAGGTTCTCATGGTGCTCAGGGAGAAATGAGCGTACAGGTGGGAAGCATGAAATTCAATGTACGGCCGGATAATCTGATCAAGCTGGACAGCCCGATACCGGACGGCAAGCCCTGGAGGGGAGAGAGCTACCTGGATAAAGCCCGCAGTATCTCCAAGGAGATAGATGTTAGGGGGCAGCTGGTTGATGACGCGGTACTGCTGATAGATAAATATCTGGCCGATGCACTGCTGGTAGGGTTGGAATCAGTCTGGCTCATTCATGGCAAAGGGACCGGGGCGCTGCGGACCGCCATCAGAAAGTATCTCAAGGCTCATCCCCAGGTCAAAGGGTTTAGGGATGGTCTGCCGGAACAAGGAGGCCATGGGGTTACTGTGGTGGAATTCAAATAAACTCTCGCCAGTATTTTTAGCATCCCCCGGCAATTTTTACTTTTCCAGGGGAACAATCCAATAAAATCGGAGTGCATTGGATTTATTAAACATTGCTGGGAATAATTAAAGGTCTTAGCAGGGGAGATCGATAAGTATAATAAATACTACAACAAATACAGCAGTAGATGCGCCAGACTAATTTGTCGACTTCCTCCTCCTCGTAAAGACCCGGGCTAACCCCCGGGTCTTAGACCATCAAAAAAGGCTAACAGCTCGGTTAACTCTCAAAACCCTTCATTGAGGCGTACAGGTGGCACGTTGATTGAAGGGTCTATCCAGTTGCCTTGCTCTTAGCCTTTTTGCTTGCTCTGTCAGACTGTCAGGAAGATAAAATTACCCTTTCCTGAAGCAACTCGCGGTCTGTTATTATTCCGACCTGCCGGGACAAATTTGTACATCCACCTGCGCTGTACGGGGTTAACCCAAGGAAAGGTGGAATTAAATTAATCTTGGTTTCTGTCACCGTCAAATATATCCTGGATGACGTCCCCGGCCTTTTTTCTGGTGGTCTGGTGATCAGGTAAAGGACAGTCCGGTAATGTTTGCCCGGGCTGCAGGGTTATCTTCTCCAAATATTCTTCGGGACAGCCGCCGGTCTCCCGGGGGCCAGCTATATTGGCCTGGTATAATTTGCCGTCATGCCGGGGATCATGACAAACATATACCTCCCGGGTAAACCAGCCTGAGACAGGCTGGGTATGGATATCACAGGTTTCCGTAGGCATTTTGTCAGGAGTTGAGCTTTTTTCATCCGTGCCCACAACTACCGACCTCATTTCAACGTCAGGGCAGTATGGCCCGGCCAGTTTTCCGGATTCTTTGCATATGGATACCAATTGATGCAAATCACAGGTTTCGGCAGGTACTTTGTCTTTAAGGCAAAAGTCGGTGATAATCTTATCCGCGGGACAGGATTCGCTCTGCAGTTTGCCGGAAACAGAACAGACCGACACGCTGACTATTCCCCCTGGCTGGGACAGCGGTGCAGGCTTAAAATCCTTGTGGGCCCGAGTCAGTATGGCTGAAAAGGCCCGGGCCGGGCAATTGCCTCCATAGGCAGTCTCGGATGGATACTGGGGCGGATAGTTGCGCATGGTATATTCCTTGTCGAAACCCATCCAGACCGCCATGGAATAAGCCGGGGAAAAACCGCAGAACCATGAATCCATGTATTCTTCTGAAGTTCCGGTTTTACCTGCCGTAACCACCCCTGGAATCCGGGCGTTGGTTCCGGTCCCGGAATCAACTACGGTGCGCAGCATACTGGTCATCAACCAGGAAGTCTGTTCGCTGACAGCCCGATGAGATTGGGGCTGATAGCGATAGATCTCGTTTCCATCATCATCTTCTATGCGAGTAATAAAGTGGGGTTGCTGGTATATTCCCCCGTTGGCGATTGCTCCATACGCAGCAGCCATTTGCACCGGGGTGGCTCCGCGAGTTAAGCCGCCCAGGGCCAGGGGAGCCAGACCCAAATCATTGGTTCCCGGGCTATCCAGCAGTTCCAAACCCAGACTGCGCCCATAATCGAAACTGTACCGAATACCGATTAGATCCAGCAGCTGAATAGCATAGGTATTCACCGAATATTGCACTGCAGTCCGCATGCTTATGATGCCCCGGTAAGTTCCGTCATAGTTTTTCGGTTGCCATACTCCGTTGCCCACTTTATAGGATAGGGGTGAATCATCCAGGGGATAGAAGGGCATATATCCGGCTTCCAGAGCAGGAGAATAAACTGTCAGGGGCTTGATTGATGATCCGGGCTGCCGGTAAGCACTGGTGGCCCGGTTGAAACCGCGTTTTTGCTCATAGCTTCTGCCTCCCATTATAGCCTTTATTCCGCCGGTTTGATGGTCAAATACGGCCATGGCCGCCTGTACATTTTCCCCCTGTTCATTTTTTTGCTGCAGAAAATGGGAGGAATCAGCAAAATATTCTTCAGCATAATTTTGAATATCGGCATCCATAGTGGTATAGATTTTAAGACCTGCTCTGTATAGAGCATATTCCGGGTCGTTATACACTTCTTTGGAAGCCAGGATTTCAATTGCTTCATCAAACACCGCATCGATAAAATATCCATACTGGGTGTGGGTGGAAGCAGAGGTTTTAAATTTTAATTCCTCCTGATAGGACTGATCAGCGGTAGCCTGATCAATATAACCAGCTTCTACCATATTATTCAGCACTTCTTTTTGGCGTTTCTTGGACCACTCATAATTCTGGAACGGGTTTAATGATGGAGCATTAGGGATTCCGGCCAGCATGGTGCATTCAGCAAGGTCCAGTTCACTCACATCCTTGCCAAAATAGGTTCCGGCTGCCGCCTGTACCCCATAAGCTCCAGAGCCAAAATTGATCAGGTTCAAGTACATGTTTAGTATCTCGTCCTTGGAATAGGCCGACTCAATCTTAAAGGCCAATAATATTTCCTTTAATTTTCGCTCCCATTTCTTATCGAAGGTGAGGAAGGCGTTCCTGGCCAGCTGCTGGGTTATAGTGCTGGCTCCTTGTCCCTTAAGGTCTCCTGATGAGACATTGCTTACCAGTGAACGGGCGATACCGCGATAATTAACTCCGTGATGGGAATAAAAGCTTCTGTCTTCAGTAGCTATAAAGGCATCGATCAAATCCTGCGGGACCTGGTCCAAAGTTATTTCGGTTCTGTTTTCACCGGCATGCAAGCCGGCAGCATATGCTTGTTTATCATCATAAATAAATGTAGTTTTTGCACCAGACAACAGATCAGGATCCCAATCGGGCAGATCTCGGGCGGCAACCGCAAATATTCCTACCAGTCCGGCAGTTCCGGCCAGACCCAGAATGAGCAGCCATATCAACAGACTCTTTCCTACTGATTTCCAATTCTTAGGTTTCCTTTTAGTTTTCTTTTTTTGACTCATATAAGGCCTCCTGGAATTAGTATACTTATTGATTAGACAGGAACATATGTTTTTCCTGCTCATAACCCGGGAGGGCATTAAATACCCTGCAGGTAATACGTGTATATTCGTCTAATTATTGCACATACTTCGGATATTATGCTATGATTTTTTCTGGTAAGGAGGTTATTTTGTGGAAGATAAAATTAAGCAGCAGGTAGATGAACAGTTGGAAATCATCCGCCGGGGTGTTGCAGAAATCGTGCCCGAGGAAGAGCTTAAACAGAAGCTGTATAAATCCATAAAGGAAAACCGCCCCCTCAAGGCCAAGCTGGGACTAGATCCAACCGCGCCGGATATACACCTGGGGCATACGGTGGTATTGAACAAACTGAGGCAGTTCCAGGATCTGGGCCATGAGGTGCACCTGATCATCGGTGATGCAACCGGCCGCATCGGAGACCCCAGCGGGAAATCAGAGACCCGCAAACAACTTACGGAAGAAGAGATCAGGGCAAATGCCGCTACCTACCAGGAACAGATTTTCAAAGTGCTGGACCCGGAAAAGACTATTGTTCATTATAATAGCGAATGGCTGATGAATATGAATCTGGAGGCAGTGCTGAGGCTGGCGGGAAGATATACGGTAGCCCGAATGCTTGAAAGAGACGATTTTGACAAGAGATATAAGGAAGGTTTGCCCATAGGGGTTCATGAATTTCTTTACCCATTGATGCAGGGTTATGATTCGGTAGTGCTGGAAGCCGATGTTGAATTAGGCGGGACGGATCAGAAGTTCAACCTTCTAGTGGGCAGGCACCTGCTGCGGGAATATGGCCATGAGCCTCAGATAGCCTTGATGATGCCCATACTTGAGGGTCTGGACGGGGTACAGAAGATGAGTAAAAGTCTGGGCAATTACATTGGGGTCAACGAAGATGCCTATGAAATGTTTGGAAAAACCATGTCAATCACCGACGAGTTGATATCCAGGTATTTTGAACTCCTTACCCGGGTGCCCATGAATGAAATCAAAGCCATGCAGGCAAAAATGGACGGGGGTGAGCTGAATCCCCGGGATGCCAAAATCAGCTTGGCAAAAGAACTTATTTCTATGTACCACGATGCTGAAGAAGCAGAAAAGGCTGAAGCCAGGTTCAAGCTGGTTTATTCGCAGGGAGATATTCCTGATGATATACCTGAGGTGGACGTGGCTGATAAGGAGATATGGCTGCCTAAATTCCTGCAGGATAACAACATGGCCAGCTCCAGCAGTGATGGCCGCAGAATGTTAAAGCAGGGCGCGGTAAGGGTAAACGGCCAAAGACATGAAGATGAGAATCTGCATGTGTCTGACGGCATGGTAGTGCAGGTAGGTAAAAGGAAATTTATCCGCATTCAAAGTATAAGTAAATAGAGTAGCTGAAAGGGAGACGAGGTTGCTGACCACCGGCCGCAACCCCTAAGTCTCCCTTGCACTTATTTATCTATGTTTTTTAAGGCCCGCCCCATTTCATCCAGATGGCCTTCAAAGAAAATTGCCTTTCCTCTTATATTAGGATACTCCGGGGAAGCCAGGTCGATAAAGGTAAAGCCAATATCTTCCAGATCCGCCCATTCCGTGTTGCGTATAACCCTCATCTGATACTCGCTTACCTTGCTGGCTGAACAAAAAACATTCTTTCCTTTTGAATTGGACATCATAGTAGCTACAAGTGTTCTCACCTTTTCACTCCCCATCGCGGCAAATAGAACTGTTTTACAACGGTTAATTGTCATACTGTAACACCACATAATTGTAACTCTCAGGCCCATAACCGTAAAGCAATTTGTACATAGAATTTACAGATCGGTTTATCTAATATGCCTCCAGAAGACAAAAACTATGCTCAGGGGAGCATCTTCGACAGTATGATACAGGAATGCATTGTTTTGCAAGAGGGGTTGAGATCACCTTTTGCTCTGATAACTTCGAGGTTCATAAGGATACACCCCAGCATATAGTCGGAACAATAATACAACAATGAATCACATAACAATACAATAATGGATTAGCGGTGAAATGCTGATTGGATATTGAGGAGATAAAAGCCAGTGTAGTGGGAGTCGGGAGAAGTAACCCCCGTCTTGGTCTTGTTGGCACGTTTATTGCTTTATAAAACATCAGATACGCAACATTATTATATCATAATCCCATTAACACATTTTCTCATATTATTATCTACTGTTATATAGCGGTAGTACCCCTTTACCACTCACACCCTTTTATTCGCTATACAACAGTAGACCCCCTCTTTTTTTGGCCAGGTGAAAGCACACCTGGTTAAAAAAAGAGGTTTCGGTCTACCACGGGTAAATCAGTCCAATCATATACTTCTATATTTCAATATATATATTGCAGAAAGGGGGGCAGCAGCCACTTATTACGAGCCGGTTCGGAACCGGATGAGTTTAATATCTACAGAGGGGGGAGGTTTTATGACCTACGAGAATTTGTTGCTTGAACAAGAAGATAAAATAGCAACATTATACATCAATCGGCCTAAAGCCCTTAACGCACTTAATCGGGAGACTTTGCTGGAACTGCAGGATGCTATAGGCAAAATCGCTGAGGATGACGCCATTGATGTGTTGATAATCACCGGAGCAGGTGATAAGGCTTTTGTGGCAGGGGCCGACATAGCTTTTATGCAGAACCTGTCTGCTATGGAAGCTCGTAGTTTTGCTGCCCTGGGTCAGCAGGTCTTTATGATGATAGAGACCATGGAAAAACCAGTTATTGCCGCGGTTAATGGATTTGCTCTGGGAGGAGGATGCGAACTAGCCATGTGCTGCGATTTTCGCATCGCATCTGCCAATGCCAAGTTCGGACAACCTGAGGTAGGGCTGGGGATCATACCCGGATTTGGAGGTACTCAGCGCCTTGCCCGTTTGATTGGGGCTGGCATGGCCAAGCAGTTATTGTATACGGCTGATGTAATCGGTGCCGAAGAAGCGTGCAGGGTAGGACTGGTAAACTCCGTGCAAGCTCCTGAAGAACTGATGAAGGTAGTGAAAGCTGCTGCCGGAAGGATACTGAGCAAGGGCCAGGTGGCCGTCAGGCTGTGCAAAGCTGCCGCTAATGAAGGTATGCAGACCGACATCAACCGGGGTATGACCATAGAGGCAGACGCATTTGGGCTCTGTTTTGCAACCGCTGATCAGCGGGAAGGAATGACCGCTTTTATCGAAAAGCGGAAAGCTGGCTTTACGGGTAAATAAAATGCCTGTGAACTGGACTGAATTTAGGAATTATAGGGGGTAATTACATGAAAATAATGGTACTTGGAGCGGGTACTATGGGAGCAGGTATTGTTCAGACTGCTGCACAAGCTGGCTTCGAAGTTATCGTACGCGATATCAAGCAGGAATTTGTAGACAATGGCATAGCCGGGATCAACAAAACCTTGAGCAAGAGTGTTGACAAAGGCAGAATGAGCGCAGAAGACAAAGACGCTATTATGGGCAGAATTTCCGGCACAGTGGATATGGCAGCAGCTGCTGATTGCGATCTGGTAATAGAAGCCGCGCTGGAAGTAATGGATATCAAGAAAACCATCTTTAAGGAACTGGATTCAATATGCAAACCCGAATGCATCTTGGCCTCTAACACCTCGGCCTTGAGTGTTACCGAAATTGCAGCCGCCACCGGCAGAGCAGATAAGGTAATCGGAATGCACTTCTTCAACCCGGTACCGGCAATGAAACTGGTTGAAATCATCCGGGGATCTAACACCAGCCAAGCTACCTACGACACCATCAAGGAATTATCTGAAAAAATGGGTAAGGCTCCGGTTGAAATCAACGAAGCTCCGGGCTTTGTTGTCAACCGCCTGCTTATTCCTA
>Ga0334884_1001380_pt1 | contig 36327 bp, 24 predicted proteins | sample GraSluR1_MG_7_FD_207215 | JGI IMG/M metagenome (GOLD analysis project Ga0334884, IMG submission 207215) | Sludge microbial communities from methane-producing bioreactor in Wageningen University, Netherlands - Granular Sludge_12_05 R1 | ecosystem: Engineered > Bioreactor > Anaerobic >... | reverse complement strand
ACTCAGATTATGCATGAACGCATTGATGCCACATCCCGCCGCAGCAAAGCCTCTATCGCTCGCCATAATGCCGTTCTCCCCCCTCCTCCCGTCTCGCCGGTCGTATCGGCGAGTAAGGGAGAGGGGGGTTGGGGGGGTGAGGTGACGTGAGTCGGCGCCCGCCCAGAACCTGCATAATCTGAGTGGAGAGCCCGCCCCACTAACGACATAGGGGGGCGGGGCGTGAGAAGCCGTTGATGCCGTAGCTCCCGCCCTGCGGGACCGTAGTAGCCGTCGACGCCGTTGACTCGCGACTCGCGACTCGCGACTCGTGCCCCGCCGACTCGCCGACTCCTGCCTGCCCGCCCCCGGCGGGCGGGCAGGCGGGCCTACTGCCCCACCTTCGCCGCCTCAAACCCGTCCGGGAGGCTCGCGATGGCCTGCAGCCAGCATCGGTAGCGCTGCAGGGAGATGGGCGGCGTGCCCAGCAGATAGTGGTTCCCGAACTCACGCTCAGCCAGTTCCCACCGGATCAGTAGAAGCCGCTGATCGCCGTGGGAGATGCGGATGCGGCCCAGGTCGCGGTTCTGGTTGGCCCCCACGCTGAACTCGCCCTCAAGCAGCGTCTCATCGGTGTCGGCGTCCCAGATCCGGAAGGGCCCCGTCGCGTCACGCAGGCTATCATTGCCCACCGCGACGCGCACGTGCCAGCTCTCGGGCTCGTCGACCATGATGCACACCGGCTCTTGCACCCGCTTGAGATAGTGATAGGCCAGCTTGCGGCTGAAGTAGTAGTCCACGATGGCGTCGGAGAACTGGGGCCAGCAGTCGATCACGTTCCACCACAGCACCCCGGTCCGCCGCCACTTGCCAAGCCGCACCATCTCGACGAAGAACTTCTTGGCCTCCGCCTGCGAGATCTGGGAGGCGAGGGCGAAGTCCTCCAGGCTATCCGGCGCCTCGCCGAACAGCTCGTGGATCTGGTCTGCCATGAGCTTGACCCGGTACTTGTACGGTCCGCCACCGGGCGTGCTGTCGGCCGCGTGCGTGATCCACTGGGAGTTGTCCTCGTAGGGCCACAGGTGGTCTTCGTCCAGGAAACGCTTCAGCGACGAGACGTTGGGGCAGCCGTGGTAGCCGATCTCGCCCACGAAGTGCGCGGTGGACTCGGTGTAGAAACGGCTCTTGAAGTAGTCCCTGGGGCCCCACAGGTGCTGCTCGGGCAGCATGCGGTCCGGGCCACCTTTGGCCACGGTCTCCGGGGCATAGTACGGTGAGCAGGGGATGAAGGCGCGGTACGGGTCGCAGCGATGCACCACATGGGGAAGTACCTCGCGGGTAAGGCGGTTGTGGGCCGGGTCAAGGCCCGTCCACAGCCACACGGCGTCGCATTCGTTGTCCCCGCACCAGAGCGCCAGCGAGGGGTGGTTGCGCAGCTTCCGCACCACCTTCTCGGCCTCCAAACGCACCTTCTCGAGGAACCCCGGCTGCTGCGGGTACTTGGCGCAGGCGAAGGCGAAGTCCTGCCACACCAGCATGCCGCTCTCATCACAGATGCGGAAGAACTCGTGGTCCTCGTAGACATTGCCGCCCCAGCAGCGCACCATGTTGCAGCCCAGATCCGCGAAGAGCGCCAGACAGCGTTCATACCGACCGGCATCTCGAGAGTGCAGGGCATCGGCCGGCACCCAGTTGGCGCCCTTCACCAGGATCGGTGTGCCGTTGACGTCGAAGCGGAACTCCCCGCCGTCCTCGCCGGTCGTCTCGGTGCGGTGCAGAGCCACCGTGCGCAGGCCGATGCGGTCTGTACGGCTGTCGAGAACCTCCCCATTGCGCAGCAGCTCGCAGGTGACGTCGTACAGATGCGCCTCACCATAGCCCTGCGGCCACCACAGCCGGGGCTGGGGCACGTTGATGCTGTGCTGGCCGGAGACGTAATGCACCGGGAGCTCGGAGCCGAAACTGTGATCATCGCACTCGCCGGTGAAGCGCAATGAGAAGCCATCCAGGTCCAGAGCATCGGTGGCGAAGTGGTAATGGACCCCGAGCGTGGCGTGCCCCGGGTCTGCGTGGCGCGTACAATAGTACAGGTCGACGATCTCGGTAGGCTCTCTGATCTCCAGGGCCACCGGCCGCCAGATGCCCGCCGAGACCACGCGGGGCGCGATGTCCCAGCCGTACATGTGGGGCGCCTTGCGGATCGAGAGCTGCTCCCAGTTGGTGGGAAGATGCCCCTCACTGGGGTCCGGCACGTGCCGCCTCGCGGCATTGACCGCGGAGCCCAGGCGTACCACCAGCTCATTGTCGCCTTCCCCACTCAGGAGCCCGGTCACATCGAAGCGGTGGGCCACCAGCATGTTGTCCGTGTGGCCGATCTCCGTTCCGTTGAGCCAGATGGCGGCCAGGCAGTCGAGGCCCTCGAACACGAGCTCCACCCGCTGTCCGCCGGCAACCGCGGGCGAGGCGAAGCGCGTCTTGTACCACCACTCGTGGAACTCGTAGGGGCGCAGGAGATGCACGTTGTCGGCCTGGTAGACCTCCGGCAGGACACCGGCGCGCATCAGGTCGATCTCCACGTTCCCCGGCACTGCGGCCGGGATCGTGAGGCCGTCATCCGTCGGCAGTTGGTCGGGGTGGCAGACCTCGCGGCTGCCTTCCACGAAATGCGTGAGGGTCCAGTCTCCGGCCAGAGGAATGCGGTTCATCAGGAGGCTCCCGGGGGAAATGGCATGCGGGGGGACTATTCGGGGACCAAGAGGCGGATACCTGCATCCATCCCGGAGCCGGAGCCAGGGTGAGCCCCCGTTCCCCGGGCTGGAGGAGGACACAGGCCGTGGAAAGAAGAGGTCCGGCGACCAACTACGACGGTCCTGGAGGGAAGGCCTATGCCGGTCTGTGCCAAGCTGCTCACCTGGACGAAGAGAGAGGTTCGCTGGCGTGCCGTGGGCGTTATCACCGGGAACGCCGTGCGGGTGCACGTGGAACGCTTCACCATGCACACCGACGACGACGACGAGACCGGCTGGTGCCCGGTGGATGAGTATGGGGAGGTGTGCGATGATCCCTACTTCGTGGCCCAGGCGCTGGTGAAGGTCGGCGACACGGCCACGGTGGAGGAGCTCGCGCAGGCGGCGGTGGACTTCGTGGAGGAGTGGGCCAGGCGGAACGAGCCTGAAGAGGAGCTGGCGGCATTCTGCGAAGAGGCGGCCAAGAGCGTGCAGCGGGAGCTGGATGGGTAGGCGGGGCGCTGCCGGTCCGCAATTGCATGGACGGCCGGGCGGGCGGGTGACGGCCACGGATGGGGGGGGCCGTCAGCCGTTTTCCGCCCCTCTGCAGTTCTCTGTGCTCTCTTCGTTCTCTCTGTCTCCGTGCTCAGCCGTTTCTCCTCCTCTTTCTTTGCAGTTATCGGTGCATCTCCGCGTTTTCCGTGTCTCCGTGGTGAGCAGTTGTCCGTTCTCTCCGTTCTCGCGGAAGTGGGGCACGCGTGTAGGCGATCCTGGCGCAGTGGGCGGAGAAGCTGAGCAGGGCGGCACCCGTCGCGACGTGGAAGCTGCGCCGGCAGGAGTGACGACGGTGCGGTTCTTGCGGTTCTTGCGGTTCTTTTCCGCACGGTCGCGTGCGGGCAATGAAAGGCAAAGTGGGCAGAGCGGGACCGACATGAGTGCGGTTCTTTCGGTTCTTGCGGTTCTTTTCCGCGCGCTCGGGTGCGGGCAATGAAAAGAACAGTGGGCACAGCGAGACCGACACCGCTGCGGTTCTTGCGGTTCTGCCCCCCTTCTAGATGAATCTGGGCAGGTAAGGCGTGGCCGTATGGAATGGTACCCCAGGTACAGGGGGACTTTTTCTGCACCATCTCGGAGGCGCCGAAAAGAACCGCAAGAACCGCAAGAACCGCATTCGGCCCCGGGGATGGGGAGGTTAGGGCGGCGCCGGGGTTCGTCGGGCGCTCTCGCCGGCCCGGCGGCGTGGTTGATGGCCTGATCCAGAACAATGCGGGGCGGGACTGTGGCTAAGCGGCGCCGCTACGCGGTGCCACACGGTCCTCCAGATCTGATGGCCCATAGCCGAGCGACGGGGGCCGGCGAGCCTGTCGGCAAAGTCGTTCCGCACCATCGGATACGCGCGGGCGGGTGACTTCTCGTGGGTAATCTCGTCCTCAATGCGCCGTTAACACATCAAAAAACTATGACAACACTCTACCTACGTGTTTCGAGCCATGCCAACGAGGCACGTGGCGGCCCAATCGACTTAGCCGACAGGCTCTCGCGCGTTCCGCCTCTTCGCGTTCCGTCGCTTGCGGGGCTGTACGGCGGGCAGGCGGGCGTTACGTGGGGTGGCCTCAGCCAAACGGGAACGCAAGAGGACTGTCCCTGCGCCTTGCCGAACTCAGTCGGTACCCGCGTACGCCACCGCGGGCCACAGCAGCGTGACTGCCCGTCCCCGGGAGGGAACATCACATGCTTCGCACCGCCATGCTGAGCTTCGCCCATGTGCACGCCAATGGCTACGCCGACCACATCGTCAAGCACGACGAAGCCGAGATCACCGTCATCTGGGATGATGACCCGGAGCGCGGGAAGACGGCCTCCGACAAGTATGGGGTCCCTCTGGACGCCGACCTGGAGCGGGTGCTATCCCGTGATGACATCGACGCCGTGGTCGTCAATGCCCCCACCTCACAGCACACCGAGCTTTTCCGCGCGGCCCTGGCCCACGGCAAGCACGTGTTCACCGAGAAGGCCCTGACCGTGACCACCGCAGACGCCGACGAGATCGTCCGCCTCGCCAAGCAGAGCGGTGTGCAGTTCATGGTCTCTTTGCCCAGCCGCACCCGGTCGGAGATCCTGTTCATGAAGGACGTGCTGGACCGCGGATTGCTGGGGAAGATCACGCTCATGCGGGCCCGGGTGGCGCACATGGCGGCTCTGGATAAGTGGTTCGGCGGCGGCAGCGCCTGGTTCGCCGATGAGAAGCTGGCAGGGGGCGGAGCGCTCTTCGACCTGGGCTGCCACACCACCGACGTCATGCGCTGGTTCATGGGCAAGCCCAGGAGCGTCCTGGCCAAGGTGAACAACTTCTCGGGCGCCTACCCCATCGACGACAATTCGGCGGCCGTGATCGAGTTTCGTAGTGGCGCTCTGGGCATCCTGGACACCTCGTGGGTGCACCGCGCCGGCCCCAACCCCTACGAGCTGTACGGCACCGACGGCTACCTGGGCCTGAACACCTGGCCGGGAGGCGGCATGTACCTGACCAGCACCCAACTGGAGGCCTCCGGCATCACGGGCACCATCAGCCCCGGCAACCTGCCGGCGGCCCTGCCGGCGCCGATGGACCAGTGGATCAGCGCCATCCTCCACGGCACGCCAAGCACCATCACCGTGGAGGACGGCCGCAATCTGACGGAGCTTCTGGAAGCCATCTACGTGTCTGCCCGGGAGGGCAAAGAGGTGAAGCTGGGCTGAAACGGATGAGAGCTCCCGTCTGATCGTGGCGGTCCGCAGGCCGCCGCCATCACCTCCGGCCGCAGGAGTGCTGCGCCCGCAGCGAGCCCGGCCCCCCTCATTCCCCCGTCGCGGCGTCGCCCTCCCCAACCGCCAACGCCGCGACGGGGAGCACCGCGAGCTTCGCGTCATTGCGGTTGCCTCCTACACCGGGCGGGGCCGAGGAGTAGGCCACGTAGAGATGCCCCTCATGCTCCACGGCATACGGATAGGCCAGGGCGCCCTCTGTCGTCTCGATCCGCCACAGGCGGCAAAGGCTCTTCTCACCGGGCCGACCGACGGCGATCGCCAGGGTCCGCCGTGAATTGGGGCTCTCCCGGCAGACATTGCAGATCAGGTACCTCTGCCCCGTGCTGAGCACCCCGGCCACCGGCTTGGAGGTCGCCATCGGGAAGTTGCTCTCCTCAGAGGGCGACCAGGTGCGCCCGAAATCATGGCTCACGGACACCGCGGCGCAGTTGAGTCCCGGATCCACGGGGGACTCGTTGCGCATCACGGCCAGCACCTCGGGGCCCTCCGCCCACAGCGCCGCCTCGGTATGCACCGCCGTCCCCACCGGCAGCTTCACCGCATCCCAGTGCAGCAGATCGTCGCCGTGACTGATGGCCACGGCGGCCCGCCAATGCTCGTCACAGCCGGGCACGATGAAGTTCCCGTCCGCCATCCGTACCGGCTCCTGCAGGGGCCAGATGCCCCTGCCCACGATGCCCCGAGACCGCCACGCCCCGGTGGCCTCCGCGGGCGTGAAGGCCTCCATGCACAGGCCGGGGAACCGGCCCTCTCCCCTGCCGAACCGGGCGTGGAGGGCCCACAGGCCGCCCTCATGCACCAGGAACACACCGTGACTATTGCCCTCTTCCTCCGAGCCGACCCCGATCGTCTCCACCTCCGACCAGGTGAGGCCTCCGTCGCTGCTACGGCGGCCGCGCACGATCTCCGAGGCGGTGTTCTCGGCCCCTGAGTTGTTGCCCCAGCTTGCGTGCAGCGTCCCTTCATGGAAGACCAGCGCCACACCGTGGAGCCAGTCGAAACCATGCACCTCGGGCTCCCGGGCCTTGATCCCCGAGAAGCGCACCCCTTCCAGCAGCGGCACCTCCGTCGCGGCGGGGGGGAGCTCGCCGTCCCACAGCCGGTACCGCTCGACTGTGGCCTCCGCCGGCACCGAGTGCGTCTCGTTCACCTCGAAGGACATGCTACCGACCTCCCCGGCGGTCAAGGGACGGTTGTACAGGCAGACCTCGTCGAGGGCGCCCAGCAGCAGTTGCATCAAGGCCCCGCCGTTGTTGACCCCACCGATGGTCAGCGGCGCCGCGGTAGGCGCCTCCGGCAGACCGGTGCTTCCCAGAGCCTCGCATGCTCCGTTCACGTACATCGCCGCCCCATCGGCGCTCACGCTCACCACCACCTGATACCACTTCCCCGGCACAGGAACGGACACTGAGGCCAGCGTGCGCCACGTCCCGCCGTTGTACACATAGAGCCTGAATCGGCGATCCTCATCGATGAGCAGGCTCCACTCGCGCAGGTCCGCGGCGTAGACGTTCTTGGCCACGATCATCTGCTGCCCACGTCCGCCCAGGCCATGCACGTTGACCCACGCCGACACCGAGAGCCCCTGGGAGAAGTCGAAGTCCGGAGTGTTTGGTGCAGCAAGATAGGCCGTCTCGCCATCCAGCAGCACTGCCTTGCCCAGAACGCCGGGGGCGGCGGCCGTCACTCCGCAGGGCACGGCGCCGTGCCTACCGCCGGAGACGTCCGCGGCGGTGGCGCGAGGATCACCCTCGAAGCTCCAGCGGGCGACGAGGCCCTCGGCCGGCGGGGAAGGCTCAGCGAGCGCGCGGGTCGAGAGCGTCAGGACGGCGACGACGGCGAGACGCATCGGACAACACCTTGCTCTTTGGATGAACGCCGGTTCGGCCCCGGAGATGCACCGGCCCTCGCCGGCCGCCGGGTTCTCCTAAGCCGGCATGAACCTCGGCTTCATCGGCGGGCTCGCCCCCGCCTACGGCTCCAGGGCGTTTTGAGCCCTGAGCCTGGCGATGAAGCCCGGCTCAAGCTCCACCCCCGCCTGCCTACAGTGCTCCAGCACGCGGTTGGAGAGAGCCGTGTTCAGGTGATGATGCCTTACCGCTCCGTTGATCTGCACAAAGCCCGTCCGATCCACCAGGTCGGGCCTGTCTTCACCGCCCACGACAGGGGCATGCACCGTGCAATCGGTGAACCGTGTCCCCAGGGTGCTGTCCAGCCGGTAGATGTCTCCCTCCAGCTCCTGCACCCGCGGCTGGAACCGGCAGCCGACAAACGCCAGTTCTCCCCGCAGGCCCGGCGCGGTGACGGTGTTGACCGAGCAGCGCTCGAAGAGCGCGCCGGCCACCGAGTGGCCCAGGTGGGCGGTGACACCTTCGCAGTCGCGGATGCGGACTATCGGGTACAGAGCCCGCTCATCGAGGTAATCGTCCTCCTCCTCCTCGCCGAGGAGCAGATGGACGCTGCCTGCGTCACCGGGGCGCTGCGGGGTGAGCTGCTCCAGTTGCACGTTGTCCACGTTGAGGGTGCAGTTAGGGGTCAGCCGGTCACCGTCGTACCCGCCGGCACGCGCCACCTCGTATTGCTGGGGTCTGGCAATGCGCAGGAGGCGGACGCCCTGCTCTCGGCCGCGCACCCGGATGTCCTCGAACGCGATGTCGGTGGGCCAAAACAGCCTCTGGCCGGTCGCGGTCGCCGAGAAGGGCACGGCATTCATCAGCCAACACGGTGCCGAGGCATCGGGGACGGCCGAGTAGTCGATGACCAGGTCCTCGATGCGGATACTGCGGCCGTAGCCGATGGGATAGCGGTAGTCGAAGTCGGCCATGCGGAAGTCCAGCACGTTGACGCCGCCTGGGCCGGCGGGCCTCAGCGTGCAGCCGCGCAGGCGGATCCGGCCGTCCCACTTGGAGCCGTAGTCACGGCGGAAGCTGATGAAGCTATTGCCGACCCGGGTGGTGTCCTCCACGAACAGGTCGCCACCGCCGGTGACGGAGATCCCCTTCAGGCCGATGACGCAGTCCTTGATGTAGAGGTTCCAGCCGTGGAAGTGCACGTCGATGCGGTTCAGATGGCATCCCTCGAACCGCACGTTCTTGATGAGATTGGTGCCCAGGACACCCCAGGCCACCGGGCCCGCCTCCGCGGTGAGATTGCGGAAGGTGCAGTGGAGCATGCGCGATCCGCCGATGCCGTAGGTTCCGTGCGCGACGGGGGGCTCCGGCGGGCGGCGGCCCTTCTCCCACGGCATGGCGCGGATGTCCTCGAGCGTGACGTCGTAGACCCGGCTGAGGCTGTAGAACCCATGGCGGGGCTCCAGGGACATGTCCCGCCGCCCGGGCTCCAGTCCCATCCACTGCCCGCGGACAATGGTGCGGCTGCGCTGGATCGAGAACCCATTGTGATGATAGCCCGCCGTCTCGCTCTCGGGTGTGTCTCCCGAGACGTAGAACCCGCCGCCCTCGATGACCAGGTACGTCGGGCTGCACCGCGATACGGTCACCGAGGTGAAGTCCCGGAACTCCCAGGCGATGTCACCGATGATGTAGCCCTCTTCCTCCACATAGAAGAACTCCTCCCGCGCCCACCCGCGGTTGCCCTCGTAGCCGGCCCGGATGCCGATCCGGTCCTCGCTGTCGGCGACGACAACCAGGTGGCCCGCGTAGTCGGCCAGCTCCGGGATGATTTGAACACCGGGCCGAATCTTGTCCAGCAACGCGCTCTTGAGCTCCTCATCCAGTTCGAGGGTCCGGGCGGGCTCATCGCTCAGAACCACGAAGCGGGGCGTCCGGGTGCTGTTGAACCGCTCGTCCAGGTGGAAGATGGTATTGCCCCAGCTCACGTTGGTCTGGATCGGGATACCATTGGCCTGCCTGATCCAGAACTCGCCGGACAGGTTCACGATCGGGACCCGGTGCCTGCACGCGTACTCGTGGGCCAGCTTGATCTGCACCCCATCGTCGTTCTCGCCATCGCCAACCGCGCCGAACATCCGGTAGTTCACGGCCTCTCTCGCCAAAAGGACGGCGAAGCACCCGTTCTTCAGGGCGATGATGTCCGCCTCGTTGGCGAGCACATCGTCGCCGGGGCCGTCCACACGGTACAGCGCCCCGCCCCCGTCGCCGGGAGCGTGGAACCCCGATGTCTGTACCAGGGCCCCCGGCCGGGGCTCGTCCCAGGACTTGAGCGACGCCACCGAGGCGTGCAGGACGACCGTCTCGGCGGTAGGGGTGTCTGCCTGCATGGCGACCTCCTGGGCAACGACCGTTCCGGTACACAGGGCAATGAGAGCAGCGGTCACGACAACGACGGCCGGGGCGGCATGCGGCCCGGCTGCCCGCCTCTGGTGGTTGGCCATGTCGACCTCCGGACTGGAATCTCAAGAGGTGGCACGAGTGCAACAGTGGGAAGAGGTTCCCCGAACACCGCCCCGAGACCTCGGGCGCTCCTGCCCGACCGGCCGCCAACACCGAACGGTCAACGGCGAACCGCCGACGTCGCGGGGCTCCGCCCGCCCCGCCGGGGCCTCGAGCCCCAGACTCCATCTGGGGCGGTCCGCCGCCGTCGAGGCAGCCGGCACACGCAACACGACCTCGATGGGCCACCCGCAGAGGCCGTCCGCCGCACACCGCCCGTACCCCGCAACCGGAGAGGCCCTGCGCCGTTGCCGTCTGGCGACCCGGTAAGGTCTCGCCCACCGCCCTGGCGAACATCCCCCGTGTTCGCGGTGAGCGCCCACAACCGGAACCCGGCAGACATGCCGGCAGCGTGCCGCACGAAAGGAAGTGTCGTGATGGCTGCGAAGCAGAAGCTATCCGCCGAGGAGCAGGACCGGATCCGCCGCCTGCAGTGGTTCCGCGACGCCCGCTTCGGGATGTTCATCCACTGGGGCCTGTACTCCCAACTGGGCCGCCACGAGTGGGTGATGAACCGCGAGCGCATCCCCCTTGAGGAGTATGAGCCGCTCGCCGACTCCTGGAAGCCCGGCGCGACGCCGGCCCGCAAGTGGGCCAGACTCGCCAGGCAGGCCGGGCAGCGCTACATGGTCATGACCACCAAGCACCACGAGGGCTTCTGCCTGTTCGACTCTCAGCTCACCGACTACAACGCCGTCAAGCGCGGCCCCGGACGCGACCTGGTGGCCGAATACGTGGAGGCCTGCCGCGCCGAGGGGCTCCGCGTCGGCTTCTACTACTCGCTCATGGATTGGCACCATCCGGACGGAGCCAGGTGCGCGACCAACGAGAAGGCCCGCCGGCGCTTCATCGACTACATCCACGGCCAGATCCGCGAGCTGCTCACCAACTACGGCAGGATCGATATCATGTGGTACGACGTGTCCTGGCCCCTGGACGCCGAGGGCTGGGAATCGGAACAGATGAACAAGATGGTCTACGAGCTGCAGCCGGACATCATCATCAATAACCGCAACCAGATCCCCGGCGACTTCGGCACGCCCGAGGGGCATATCGTGCCCGAGGACCGCATGTGGGAAGCCTGCATGACCTTCAATGATGCCTGGGGCTACACCCCCATCGACACCAACTACAAGAGCGCCTGGAATGTGGTGGGGATGCTGCGGCAGGTGGCCGCGGGAGGCGGCAACCTGCTTCTGAACATCGGACCGGCGCCGGACGGCGGGGTGCCCTCGCCCTGCCCCAGAATCCTGGGCGAGGTGGGAAAGTGGCTGGATCAGTACGGCCCCTCCGTCTACGAGGCCACCGACCCGATGGAGCAGGAGTGGGGCATCCTGGGCGCCTTCACGCGCAAGGGCAACACCCTGTACTACCACTGCAACCGCTGGCCGGGGAGCGAGCTGGCCATTGGCGGTCTGCTCTGCGACATCACCGAGGCGCGCCTGATGGGCGGCAAGAAGGTCAAGTTCAGCCAGGTGCGCGACCGGCTGGTGTTGTCGGGCCTGCCGCAGGAGGCGCCGGACAAGCTGGCGACGGTCATCGAGCTGAAGTTCGAGGGCGAGCCCAGGCAGGTACTGGGGGCCGGACACGTGCTCCTCGGCAAGGACCCGTGGAAGGGGAAGTAGGTCTTCCGTCCGGGAGTCGGGGGCGGTCGGACCCGGCGCCGTGGCGCCCGGGAGGCCGCCCCTTTTCCCTGCTCTTGTCTCGCACGCCGTCGGGCGCGGCACGACCGGTGCCGATTGTTCCTTCCCGCGATTCCCCGTGCTATAGGCCGACGTGGGAGCGAGACGCGGCGACACCGGCGATGCTGACCGATAGGTCCGGCCGAGGAGCCGGTTCCGCTGCAGAACTGTCATCGCGAGCGTCCATCTCGCGTAGCGAGATAGCGGATGATCTCGCTACATGCCGGGAGGTCCTTCGAGCTGCTCCCTCGGGGAGCGGGCGCTGTCAGAACGACATTCCCGGCGAAGGCGGGCTTTCCGGCCGCGCTTCTGGGCCGGTGGCGTCAGGGGGCCAACCGGCACCTGTCTCCGCGGGGGGGATGGCGAGCTACTGTAGACCGGTGCACTCGTCCGTGACGGCCAGAATCGGCCCCAGCGCCACCATGCAGTCACAGCGCCCGAGCCTCTCGGAGTACAGACTGCTGATGGTCCCGTCCAGATACAGCGCGTTTTGGCACCCCAGCCCATCGCGGAAGAGCACCGCGAACTCGTGGAAGTTCACCGGGTCCTCACTGATGGCGAAGACCACCTTCTCCGGCGAGACGACACCGACGCCATTGCGGAACAGCCGCGACTGCGAAGTGGCCGAGAACTTGGGGTGCAGCTCCCCGTCGATGACCAGCAGCGGGCCCGACTGGGTCGCCAGGTTGGTGGTCTTCTCTATCTCGCGGTAGCGGGAGGACTCGACCACCACCGCGCCGTCCTCGGTGATGGCGAATACCCCGTTGGGCTTGAGGCAGAAGTTGCTCTTGCCGTCGCGCAGGTTCAGCGGGCGCAGCTCCCGACCGTCCTCCACGTACAGGCCCACAGGCGTCAGGTCCTCCATGTACATCCCGGCATTCATGGCGAACAGGAGTCTGCGGCCACGCCCGGCCAGCCACTCATTGAGGGCCGTGAAGCTGCCGAACGGCCCTTTCCCCTCATCTCGCCAATGTAGCTCGATCTGATAGGCCTCCAGGTCCACGGTGCAGACGGTGAATCGCTTGCCCCCGTGGGTGACGGTGCCGATCTCCGGTCCGGGCTGCGTGGCCGGGGCCGCGATGGCCGCAGGCGCCGGCGCTTCGCGCGCCGGCGTGCTCTCCGGTCGGGGCGCGGGACAGCCGGCGATAGCGGACAGCAAGGAGGCCACGAGTGCGCCCCCGAGGATCATTGATGTGCGCCAACAGCGGCTGCGGCAAAGTCGATGCTGCACGGTCTGCGTCTCCTGTTGTGCCGGATGGCGTGGTGGAGCGATGCGACGAGCGCGGACGGCGGCCGGCCGGTAGCCGGGCATCGCCGTTGCACCGCCGGATAGCCTTAGGCAGTTCGCCACGCCACGTCTGCAGGCCTCCCAGGCCGGGCGGCCGCAACGGCAGGAGGAGAGCCGGGGACTACGGCGAATGCTCTCCTCCGCGTCTCACACCCGCCCGCCGCGTCGAAGGAAGGCCTCCTCATGTCACCGTGCGCACCGCTGGCTCTGGCCCTTCCGCTGGCCCTGCTCCCCGGTATCGCCTGCTGTCAACTCCCACCCGACCAGCCCCGGGTACGGCTGTCCTCGCCGGTGACGCACTCCGACTGGATCCTGGCCAACGAGCCGCCGCCCGCCTGGGGACCCGAGGGGGTGAAGCAGATTCTGGACCGCGCCAAAGCCTGCGGCTGGCAGAGGGTCTACTGGCGCTGCTTCGACAGCGGCAAGGCCTGCTACGCCAGCAAGCTCCTGGAGCCCTTCGATCGGGGAGAGCCCGTGAACTACTGGGTCGACCACGGGTACACCGCGATTATCGAGAAGATGGCCGGTGTCGACTACGGCAGCTTCGACACCTTCCGCGCCGCCATGGACTACGGCCACAGCATCGGTCTGGAGGTCTATGCCTGGCTGACGATCAACGAGGACGACCACGGCTACGGCTGGCCCAGCCGCTACACCCGCGAGCATCCCGAGAGCCGCTGGGTCCAGCGCGATGGCCGTGTGTACCGCTCGCAGCAGAGCTTCGCCTTCGATGAGGTGAGACGGTACAAGCTGGCCCTGCTCGACGAGATCCTCGCCTACGAGCCGGACGGCGTGTTCCTCGACTGGATCCGCACCGGTGACGTGCGGGACAACCCACATGCCGACGGCGACGGTGTCGCCCTGCACGGCTACGAGGCCCCCAACATCCGCCGATTCACCACGCTGTATGGCGTGGACCCACACGAGGTCGCAAACGACGACGAGCGCTGGGTGGCGGTGAGGTGCGAGCCGCAGACGCTGTTCATGCAGCAGGCCCATCAGGCCATCAAGACCCGCAACCCTGAGATCGTGATCTCCGTCATGGTCCAGCATCCCTGGAGCTACCGGGGAGCGCCGGACGACACCCCCTACGCGGGCAGCAAGCAGGGCCTGCTGTGTGATGTCAGGACCTGGGCGCAGGAAGGTCTCATCGACGAGGCCGTGGTCGCCGGATACTACCGGGGCGAGGGCACCCCACAGAAGGCCTTCGAGTGGCTGCGGGAGGAGACCGAGGGCAAAGTGGCGCTCTGGCTCTACGGCTGGATCGGCTCGCCGGAGCAGTTCGCCTCCGAGGTGAAGCTGGCTCAGGACTTGGGGGCGGTGGAGCTGCTTCTGTGGGAGTCCAACTACATCGGCCTGCCGCCGGACAAGCCGGAGACGGTGGAGGCGATGAGGAGCCACGCCCAGGGGCGGTGAGGCGGGGTGCCACTTCACCTCTCCCAGCCCGATCCGATCCGTAGGATCGGCGAGGTTCGGGAGAGTCGGGCGGTCCTGCGGACCGCTTGCGGGCGAGCGGCCCCGCCCAACGGCAACGGCGCCTCACCCCCCGGCCCCCTTACTCGCCCAGACGGCGGGCGAGACGGGAGCAGGGGGAGTACGGCAGACAACCCTTCGGCCGCGGCTCGCCCAGCACTTCGGGGGGACCAAACCCCCAGATCCCGCCAATCCACCGCTCGAGACCAACGAGGAGCCCCATGCTACCAAGAGAGCGCGTCATCCAGACCATCCGCCACCAAAACCCCGATCGCGTGCCTGTCTACGCCTGGGTGCGGGCCAACCTCGAGCCGCAGATCAGCGAGCGTTTCGGCTCCGTTGAGGCCTTCGAGGACCACTACGAGTTCGACTTCGCCCACCTCTTCGGCGGCCCGGCCTGCTATGCCGAGGGCGCCTTCGACCGGTTCGCCGGACAGCCGGTCACGCCCCGCGACCTGCTGGATGTCCCCATGGCGGACCCCGACGAGTTGGAGCCCTACGCCAGTATCAGCGAGGCCGTCGCGCACCACAAGGACCGGCGCGGACGCTTCGTCTACGTCCAGACCCCCGGCATTTTCGAGGCCAACAACGGAGTGTTTGGCATCGAAAACCACCTGATGTACCTCGCCCTGTACCCGGAGGACCTTCACCGGGTGTACCGCCGGCAGGCCGAGTGGAACCGGGCCTTCGCCTGCAACTGCCTGGACATCGGTGTCGACATGGTTCACAACTCCGATGACTGGGGCTCCCAAAACGCCCTCCTGTTCAGCCCCCAGACCTGGTGGGAGCTGATCTACCCCTACCACAAGATCACCTGCGACGCCGTGAAAGCGCGGGGGGCCTTCGTCAGCCTCCACTGCGACGGCAACTTCTCCTCCGTCATCGAAGGCGTCCTGCAACTGGGCTATGACGTGGTACACCCCTGGCAGGAGTCCGCCGGCATGAACCTCTCGCTGTACAAAGATCAGTACCGGGACAAGATCACCGTCATGGGCGGACTGGATGTACAGACCACCATCGGTTTCGGCAAGACAGACTTCCTGCGCGACGAGATACTGAGAGTCCTGAGCATGTTCCGCGACGGCGGGCTCCTGTACTGCACCACTCACTTCATCCAGGACCACTGCACCATCGAGGAGTTGGTGTTCGCCTACGACCTGATCCACGAGACGGTGAGAGCCGAAGGCTAGTGTTGCTGCGTCGGATCCCTAAGCCCGCGCCTGGAGGCGACGAATGGGTAGCGCCGCGTAGCGGTCCGCCCCTATTCGGCCGCTCCAGAACGGCTCCGGGGCCGCGCCTCACCAGAACCACACGACCGACCACAAAGACGCTGAGAACGGCAACGAATGGATGGACTTTCCAGCAGACAACGGCGGGAGGATATCAGATGACAGACGCCTCACGCAGGCGCTTCATCGTGACGGTTGACGACCCCGGCGGCCTGATACAGGACCGGGCGCTGTTCGACCGCGCACGTCGGTTCTTCGATGAGGAGCAGGTACCTGCCAGCTTCATGGTCGTGCCCCGGGGCGAGGGTGGCTGGCGACTGGACCTGCAGACGGAGTGGCTGGCGGCGCTCAAGTCCGCCGAGGCCGATGGCCACGACTGCCAGCTCCACGGGCTGGACCACAAGGACTGCGAGTTTGGCCCCTACCCGAAGATGATCTGCGCCCTCCACGACGGAGACGCCGAGGGCGAATTGCGCCGCGACACCGAGAGACACGGACACAACTGGCGCCGAGAGCTGTATGTGGAGAAGCTCGACACCGCGATGGCCATCTACCAGGAGGCCTTCGGGCGGCCACCTCTGGTGTTCCGCACCGGAGCCCTATCCCAGACCCCGGACTTGTACCAGGTCATGGCCGAGGCGGGCCTGCGCTATGCCTCCAATAGCGTGCTGGACCCCCGGGGCTGGGCGTACATCATCGAGAACTACGCCGATCCCGGCGACTGGGATCCGGAAGTGCCGCCGCAACCGCACTACGTCAACGACCGGGTCGTCAACATCCCCATCACCAGCGAATACGCCTGGTACCTGACGCCCGAGAAGATCGAGCCCCATCTTGCCCTGGCAGTAGACGATCTGCAGCGCGTCCTCGAGGCCGACGCACCCTTTGTCCTGGTCTGCCACGTCCAGTGCGTGGGGGCCCAGGACGGTCTGTCACAGCAACTGCTGCATCGGCTGCTCGAGGTGGCACGAAGCGAGCACGCCGTTGCCTTCGGGACACTCGCCGGCCTTGTAGGCGAGATCGACAGCGGCCAGGTGCCGGTGGTTGCGCCGGCAGGCCAAGACTGACCGGGCACCGCCGCGCGCACCACAGCGCCCCAACGACAGCCTGCGTCCTGCCCGCCAAGACGTGCCGTGCAACACCGCGCCGAGGTTCAACAAGCGCCATCAGGAGGACCCCATCATGGGTGTAGATCGTTTTGACGGCATCGAGATTGAGTACCTCAAGCAGATTCTGGACAGCGGCACCCTGGCCGGGAGCGGAGCCGGCTTCCAGGGCAAGCTGGAGAAGGCCTTCGCCGAGGCATACGGCGTCAAGCACGCCATCTCGGCCAATGCGGCCATGTCGCTTCTGATCTCGGCGGTCTTCGCCGCCGACGCCGGTGCCGGGGACGAAGTGCTCTGCGACCCCCTGGTGCAATTCCACGCTATCGGCGCCCTGTGGCAGAATGCCTATCCCACCTGGGCCGACGTGTACCCCGATACCTGGCTGATGGATCCCTCCTCGGCTCGGGCCAACATCACCCCGCAGACGAAGGCCATCTGCGCCACCAACCTGTGGGGTCAGCCGGCCGAGGTCGACCGCCTCCGCGCCCTGGCCGATGAGAAGGGTATCGTCTTCATCGAGGACTGCGCCCACGCCATGTTCCTCCCCTACAAGGGCAAGTACGCCGGCACCTGGGGCCACATCGGCATCTACAGCTTCTGCCAGGGCAAGCACATGACCACGGGCGACGGCGGCATGGCCGTCACCGACGACGACGAGCTGGCCGAGAAGATCCGCAGCGTCACCTGCTTCGGCGAATCTCCGGCCCACCTGGCCACCGTATTCCGCATGACCGAGATGCAGGCCGCCATCGGCCTGGCCCAGCTCGAGAAGGTCAAGCGCTACATCGAGGAGTACCAGAAGGCCTATGGGCACCTCTCCGCCGCCTTGGAGGGCTGTGCCTGGCTGCAGCCGCGGGCCATCAAGGAGGGCTGCGGCAACTCGCCGTACATCTTCTCGTTCCTCTACCGCGGCGACGAGCACGGCATCGATCTGGAAGCCTTCAAGCAGTCCCTGTTCGAGACCGGCGACACCTGGAACATCGGCTTCACCCAGGTGCCCGCCTACAAGTACAAGCTATTCCGCCAGCCCATGGCCTACCAGAACAAGGGCTGCCCGCGCCACCGCTGCCCTTACTACGAGGGCAGCTATGAGTACAAGGACGGCCTGTGCCCCAACGCCGAGAGCATCCTGCCGCGGCTGGTCAACACCAACTGCATGATCTCCGAGGAGACGGCCAAGCACGTCGCCGCGGGTCTTCGCGCCGCCATCGAGGCCACGGAGAAGGGGTGAAGACACATGGCCGATCTGAGCAAGCTGACGCAGGAGACTTCGGACAAGATCCTCGACATCGTCGCCGAGCTGGCGCCCTGTACCGCCGAGCAGGTCAGAGGGGCCCTGGCCGAGCGCCACTGCATTGAAGCCCCCATCGAGCAGGTGGTGCGCTACATGGAGTTCCTGCGCTCCGGCTTCCCCAGGAAGCTGGCCCACGCCGGGCCCGAGAGGTGGATCGCGGTAGATCTCGGGTGAGGAGAGCGGCGGAGAACGGCGGACGGAACGGCCGGGACACGTCTCACCACGGAGACACGGAGAGCACGGAGTTCCACGGAGAACGGCAAACGAGAGGGAACGGCGGAGAGCGGCGGGGAAACGTCTCACCACGGAGACACGGAGAGTACGGAGTTCCACGGAGAGCGGCAGACGAAAGGGAACGGCGGAGAACGGCGAACGAAAGGGAGCGGCGGAGAACGGCCGGGAAACGTCTCACCACGGAGACACGGAGAGCACGGAGTTCCACGGAGAACGGCAGACGAAAGGGAACGGCGGAGAACGGCGAACGAAAGGGAGCGGCGGAGAACGGCCGGGAAACGTCTCACCACGGAGACACGGAGACACGGAGAGCACGGAGTTCCACGGAGAGCGGCGAACGAAAGAGAACGGCGGAGAGCGGCGAACGGAAGCCAACGGCGGCGGGTCCCGCCCAGCGGGGCCCGCCCCACCAACGGCAGGGGTCTCTTGCCGTGGTCGTTGCCGTGACCGCCGTCGATGCCGTTGCGCGCCACGCGCCACGAACCACGCGCCACGGTCGTTCGCCGTTCCCCCCTCTCCGAGCGCCCGCCGTGCGGGCGCGTGAAGGGGCCGGGGGTGGGAACGCAGCCGTCACCGCCTCTCACCTCGGTCCTCCCCCTACCACCTCATCCGGAGGCGATCATGCACAGGTGCGCCCTCGTACTGTCAGCCGCCCTCACCGCGACGACCCTGCACGCCGCCCCGGTCCTTCTCCCCCTGGATACCGCCGCCGCCCGCGGCCCCAACCTCCTGACCAACCCGGGGTTCGAGGAGGTGCAGGACGGCCTCCCCCTGGGCTGGAGCAGTCACAATGACAACGACTGGACGCTGGATAGCGTCGGCGCCCATGCCGGGCAGCGCTGTGTCCGGTTCTCCAAACCGAGCACGGAGAAGCAGTACTGGATCGGCCAGGACGTGAACCTCAATCAGGACCGTCCCCGGCCCCTGGTGGTGAGCGCCTGGAGCAAGGCCGACGGGGCTCAGGGCAACCGCGGTCCTGAGTATTCGGTCTGGGTGGACCTGGCCTATGCCGATGGCACCAGTCTGTGGGGCCAGCGTGCCACATTTCAGATGGGGACCCACGACTGGCAGTACGGGGAGTACAGCTTCGTCGTCACCAAGCCGGTGAAACTGGCCACCGTGCATCTTCTGTTCCGACGCGGCGTCAGCGGAACCGTCTGGTTCGATGACGTATCCTTGCAGGAGCTGGATGCCGGCGCCGGGCTGCTCTTCGACAGGGCCTCGGCCACGGTGGCCGAGGGCGCCGCCGCTCACGGCACCCCCGGTGCGAGACTGGCCACTGCCGACGGGCTGGAGCTGATGTTCGATGATCGGGGCCGCCCGGCGGGGCTCAGTGTGCACGACACGCCCCTGCTCGGCGACGGTCCCGGGGGGATGTGGGTGCGGGATGTGGCCGCCGATGGAGCCTGGCTCCGGCCCACCTTCACGGTGACCTCTTTCCGCAATGGCGTGGAGCTGGAGGGCACGGAACAGGAGGCAGGGCTGGAGCTGGCATCAAGCTGGACGGCCAACGACAGCGGCATCGACGTGGAGGCTCGGGTCAGAGACTTGACCGGCCGCGACCGGGCGGTCACGGTGTACTTCGTCCTCCCCCTGGCGCGACTGCCCTGGGTCTGGCACGAGGACCTCCTCACCTCCACGCAGACATCCGACGACAGCGAGTACCTCAATGCCTCCGGCTGGCCCATTCACGGCATCGCCTCGGCTTACCCCTTCTGCTTTGTGACCTCGCAGCCCGCCGGACTATCGCTGTCGGTGCCCATGGACTGCCCGCGCGTGTTCCGGCTGACCTACAACGCCACCGCGAGCTGCTTGTACATAGCGGTGAACCTGGGGCTTGTGCCGGACACGGCCAACTTCCCCTCCAGCGCGGACTTCCGCTTCTCCATCTACCATGCGGACCCCGCCTGGGGCTTCCGCGCGGCCACGGACAAGTACCATCATAGACACCCCGAGTTCTTCGCCCGCCGCCTGGACAAGGGCGGCATCTGGAACGCCTTCGGTGACATCAGCAAGGTCGAGAACTGGCAGGACTTCGGCTTTGCCTATGATGAGAACAGCGCCACCCCGCTGGCCTTCGACAACGAGCACGGCATCACCAGCTTCCGCTACATCGAGCCCATGACCTACTGGCTGCCCATGGCCCAGAGCTACCCCCGCACCTATGAGGGCGCCATCCAGGCCCTCCGGGACAACCTCGCCGGCGGCACCGAGGATCAGAAGCGCTGGGCCCGTGCCACGCTGTCCTGCGGCGCCTACACCCGGGAGCAAGAGCTCGACTTGTCCCTCGAGAACCAGGCCTGGTGCGACGGAGCGGTATTCACCCTCAACCCCGACCCGCTGCTTCCGGAGACCGAGCAGTTCCCCCTGAACAAGGGGCGCATGGGCTACACCCCGCAGTGGGCCGACGAGCACCTGCTGCAGGAGCACGGTCCGCGTCTGGACGGCATCTACCTGGACTCGCTGCCCAACTGGGGCGATGTGCGCAACTGGCGCCGCGAGCACTGGAAGACCGTCGAGGTGCCGCTCACCTTCGATCCCGACCACAAGGAGCCCGTCCTGTTGCAGATCTTCTCCACCTGGCAGTTCGCCAATTGGGTGGCAAAGGACGTGCACGGACGGGGGGGCTACATGCACGGCAACGGCGGCACCCTGTGGCCCTTCTTCCCCGCTCTGCTCGACGTCACCGGACAGGAGACCGGAGGCATCCTGCGGCACCCGACAATGGCCATGGCCCGAACGCTATTGCGAGACAAGCCCTACTCGCCGCTCCTGAACACGCGCTTTGAGGGCCTCCCCGACACCTTCATGCCGGACTACTTCCACCAGAGCGCGCTGTGGTGCATCTTCCCCAGCTTCTTCAATGGCGATACCTTCGAGGACGGGAAGTGGAAGATCGCGCGCTTCTTCGATATCCCGGAGCTCTGCGAGCGGGTGCGCCCGCTGTACCGGCAGTTCATCCCCGTCCTGCGCCGCATGTTCGCCGCCGGCTGGGAGCCCGTGACCCATGCCAAAGCGAGCCCCGAGGGCGTGATGCTCGAACGGTACGGTCCCGGGGAGCAAGACGAGCTGCTGCTGGCGGTGTGCAATTCGGCGCAGGACCCTGTGGACGCCCGAGTGCTGGTCGATACCGAAGCCCTCGGACTGGACGCCACCGTCTCAGCGACCCGCCTCCTGGACCCGGGGACTGTGCCAACCCAGGCCACCGGCGAGGGGCTGCTGGCGGTCTGCCCGCTGGAGCCCGGGCGGTGTGAGGTCATCCACCTGAGCAGATAGGGCCTGCCCGGGTGTGGCCGCCGCCCACCGACTATCACGCCAAAGGAGCCCGGACCTAGCCATGCCCAAGTCTCCCCCCAACATCGTCCAGATCATCTGCCACGACCTGGGCCGCCACTGCGGCTGCTACGGAGCCGGTGTGGCGACGCCGAACATCGACGCGCTCGCGAGGGAGGGTGTCTTGTTCAGCAACTACCATTGCACGGCGGCCCAGTGCTCTCCCAGCCGCGGCAGTATCATGACCGGCAGATACCCGCACCGCAACGGGCTGGTGGGCCTGGCCCACATCGGCTGGGAGCTGAATGAGACCGAGAAGACCCTGCCCATGTACCTGCGCGCTCTGGGCTACTCCACCCACCTGTTCGGCATCCAGCACGAGACCGCCGGCGACCCGCGCAGGCTGGGCTATGACCGCATCGAGGCCACAGGCGGCAAGGCCCGAGAGCTCGCCGGACCCGTGGCCCAGTTCCTGGCCGCGCGGGCAAGGGACCACGACGGGCGGCCGTTCTACGTGAACATGGGCACCAATGAGCCCCATCGGCCCTACGAGCAGGAGGGCTATGACGGCGATGACCCCGCAGGGGTGCAGCCGCTCCCATGGCTGCCGGACCGCCCCGGTGTTCGCGAGGACATCGCCGATCTCAATGGACTGGTGCGCGCGCTGGACGAGGCCGTGGGCCATGTCAAGGCGGCGCTGGATCAAAGCGGCCTGGCCCGCGATACACTCCTGGTCTTCACCACCGACCACGGCCTGGCCATGCCCAGAGCCAAGGGCACCTGCTACGACCCCGGCACCGGAACCGCCCTCATCCTCCGCCTGCCCGGAAGGTATGAAGGAGGCCGAGTTCACGATGAGCTCCTCACCAATTGCGACCTCTTGCCCACCCTGACCGACCTCGCAGGCGGCCCGGAGCCCACGGACATCGACGGCCGCAGCTTCCTGGGTCTCCTGGACGGCGCCTCCTACAAGCCACGGGAGAGCATCTTCTCGGAGATGACCTGGCACGACAAGTACAACCCCTGCGGGCGATCCGCACTCGCAGACACAAGTACATCCGCAACTTCGGCGACCGGCCCCTGGTCTACCTGCCCCTGGATATCTGGAACGGGCGAGCGGGACAGGAGATGCGCGCGGAGTACTACGGCTCGCGCCGTCCGCTGGAGGAGCTCTATGATCTGGAGGCCGATCCTCTGGAGCGGGCCAACCTCGCCGGCGATCCGGAGCACGCGGAGACACTGGCGGCGCTGCGTGCGAAGGTAGAGAGGTGGATGCACGAGAGCGGTGACGGCCTGCTGCGGGGCGACTGGCCGCCTACGGAGGCCCAGCGGGTGCGGCTGGAGACGGGCGGGGAGCCGAACTGAAGGGAGAGCGGGCCGGGCGGCGGGCACCCGGACGTGTCCCGCCGCCCTCGGCCGCGATGGAGGGGCCGAATGCACAGTCGCACCATGCATCCGGCCCTGCCGTCTGCCGTTCGCCGTTAGCAGGGAGCGCCAGACACACAAGAGGCACCCGGCCCGCAATCGGCACTGCGGAGACGGCAGAGGACACAGACACAAGTGCGGCTACTCCAGCCAGTAGGACAACATGCACGCGAACTCAGGGCTGCCGGGAAAGCCGCCCTTACAGGTGGTGGTGGAGGTCAGGCTATGCACTGGCCTCCTCGACAACGACCGTCCTGGGCTTTGCCCTGTCGGCAAGTCCGCTCGCGCAGCGGAACCCGGTGAAATAGCGCTGCTGCTGGTAGTCCGGAACGAAGGATCGCTGCGCCGAGCGGAAACAACCCTCCTCCTTGTCAAACCACGACCCGCCGCGAACCACGCGGGCCTTGTCCATCGGAAGCGCCCTGGTCCCAATGGTATGGACCCGGTAGCTCCTGGCGCTGCACGCCGAGGGGCCGGTGGGGTTCACCCGCGAAGCGGCGGCCCGGGCACCGGCGCTGTAGTAATCGCCGCACCACTCGGCCACATTGCCGGCCATGTCCAGAGTACCGCACCAACTGGCGCCGTCGGGAAAGCTCCCCGCCACGGACACGCCGCCGTCCTCGCCCTTGTTCGCCGCATTGCAGCACTTGGTCGCGTCCCATTCGTCCCCCCAGGGATACACGTAACCCTCGGGCCCGCGGGCGGCGAACTCCCATTCCGCCTCAGTCGGCAGGCGCATGCCGATCTTCTCACAGAAGGCCTTTGCCTCATCCCAGGAGATGTCCGACACGGGGGTGTCGTCACCCGCATCGGCCCCGGTCATCACCTTGAGCCACTGGGCCGAAGTCACTTCGGATAGCCCGATCCAGTAGGCGCCCAGTTCCACCTCCCGCACCGGGCTCTCATCCGCAAGCCCGCCCTCGGAGCCCATCATGAACTTGCCCGCGGGGACGTAGACCATCTCGATGCCGCTCTCGGCGTGCTTAATGCGGTAACCGGCTTCTCCGGGAGCCTTGTCGTTGTCCGGCGCGACATCCCAGCCCTCCGGCACGGCGACCACATCACTCTCCACCGCAGGAGCCGGTGCGGGCTTCTGCTCGGCCTGCTCGGTCTGCTTCTTGGGCGGCGCCTGCACCGCCCCCTCGTCGCCCGAATCCTTCTTGCAGCCCCCCAGGGACCACAGCAGCACCACCACCGCGCCGATTGTGCCAAGTAGCAGCGCCCGTTTCATAATCGTGCCCTCCCGTACTGGTTGTGCTTCGTATGCTGCCACAGACGACGGTGGACCAAATCCCGTGGAGTGCGACGACGCCCTATAAGTCCGGCCGAAAAGCCATTCACAGCCGCGTAGGTCGGGCTTTCCAGCCCGACTCGGCGGGTCCGTGACCCGCCGAAATAGGTTTTCGGCCGCGCTTCTAGCTCGCCGCGGGCTCGGCGGCTTGCATCAAGACGAAGTCGGCGGCGCAGCGCAGGCCGATGTTCAGCCCCCGGTAGTCCGGCGAGACGGCGCCCCGAGCCTGGCGACGGAATAGCTCAGGAGAGAACTCCATGTACGACCCGCCCCGGACCACGCGACATTTGCCCACGAAGGGCACCGAAGTCGCCCCCTGCTCGTCCGGACCGGTGGGGGCCGTGACCGGGCTCCTGGCGTAGTAGTCCGCGCCGTACCAGTCGGCACACCATTCCCGCACATTGCCGGCCATGTCCACGGCGCCACACCAGCTCACATCCTGCCCGGCCCCGGCGAGCTGACCCACGGCGTTGGGCCCGCCTGCACCGCACACGCACTTCCCGGCATTCCACGCATTGCCCCACGGATACTTGCTACCCTCGGCCCAACGCGCGGCGTACTCCCATTCGGCCTCGGTGGGCAGACGCATGGAGAGAGTCTCGCAGAAACGACGTGCATCGGCCCAGGTAACACCCACTACGGGGAACTCATCGGGGGGAGCGGTGGTTGCCGCAGCGGCGTCTTCATTGTCCCCTGCGCCCTGCGCGCCCTGCGCGCCCTGGTCGCCCGCATCACCCGCAACTTCTTGGGTCGCCGCGGCGGACGTGGAGCGCTCGTTGCCGTCGGGCACCGAGCCCATCACCGCGCGCCACTGGCCCACGGTAACCTCGGAAAGGCCGATCCAGAACCCGCCCAGCGCCACCCTGTGTGCCGGTGCATCGTCGCCGTTGCCTGTGGGCTCGGCGGGACCGATGGTGGTTGTACCTGCCGGGACGTAGACCATCTCGATGCCGCTGGCCTCGTGCAAGATCCGGTAACCTGCCTCGCCGATGTGTTTCGCGTTGTCGGGCGAGACAACCCATCCCGGCGGAATGGCCTCGGCCCAGACCTCAGTGACCGCCGACCGGGCGGGCTTGGCCGCCTCATCCGCGGCTTCTTCCTCGGCCTGCGGTGGAACCGCACCTGCGGGGCCGCCTGCCCCCGGACCACCCGGTCCGCCCGCACCACCCGGTCCCTTCGCCATCGGAGAGCCCTGACTGTCCGCGGTCTCCGCCTCCTCCCCCTTGCCACCGCAACCGATGAGCACGACCGTCATCAACAGAGCGGCCAACAGGCATCCTACCAGGAGCGCCGGTCTCATCTGCATGCCTCCGTGGACTGCGATACTCCGGGCGCCACAATTCGCCATCGAACCCCGCTTCCCTTCCGTGACCTTGCGGCAATGGTGTCGCCGCGCGAAAACGGTCGGGCCCGGGTCCTCGACTGATGCTATTCTAGCCTTGTTCGCCCCGCTTGTCCAGCCCGCCGCAGGACCCTGTTCTCCGGGACTTCCGGCGAACCGAGGGCCGGCAGCGCCGATGACGCGCGCCCTCGGCCACGGCGGCTCCGCGCTCCCCGCGAACCCCATGGCGATGCTCGTGGTGCCCGGCGGAGTGGCCCACACCCCCGGCGCCCGGGCGATCCGCCTGACCGGACGCCCACCCGCGCGGAGGTCAGCGGCACGACCCGAACATCGGCTGGTTCGGCCACTACCGGACGCCCACCCGCGCGGAGGTCAGCGGGGCTGGATCTTGGTCTTGAGGTCGTTCTCGTCCGGACGCCCACCCGCGCGGAGGTCAATGAACTCACCGGCGCGAACGCTCCGGTCATGCAGCCAAAGGTCCTCTACCTCGGTTGGGACGTGGGCGGCTGGGAAGGCGCTCGGGACGGTCTTGCGGTCCTGACGGCAGACGCCCACGGCGCCCTCCGTCTCGCGCAGGCTCCGGTGCGAGTGGGGCTCAAGCCCCTGCTGTGCTCCGGCGCCCTGAGCGTCGCCGGCCTGCTTTCGGCCTGCGCCTGCCGCGAGCCCTGGGAGCGCATGGTCCTTGGCATCGACGCCCCGCTGGGCTGGCCCGCACAGTTCGCGCGCTCGGTGATAGAGACGCCGGCGGCAGTGCCCATCTACCTCCCCGCTCCCGATGCCGGGGAGATGGCCAATCGTCTGGCGTACCGCTGGTGTGACCGGGTGATCCATCGGGTCTGCGGCAAAAAGCCGCTGTCGGCGACCTTCGACAGGCTGGGCAACAACTGCACCAAGGCCATCACGGCCTGCAGCCTGCTGGCGGCCAACGATGGAGCGAGACCGGCCGCAGCCCGCGGCCCGGAGGCTCCTGTGACCTTCCTGGAGGCCTATCCGGCGCTGTGGAAGGCGGGCGCGGGCAAGACGGGAGACCCAGTCGCCGGGGCGGCGGCGGCCCTGGCCGCCTGCCACCTGCCCGCCGCCGGTAGCGACGAGCTGGACGCCGTCCTGTGCGCCCTCACCGCCGCCTGCTACGACAACCGCGCCCGAGGTCTCGGCCTGTCTCTGCCTCAGGTCGCCTTCCCGGAGGATTTCGCACACGTCGTCGAAGACCCGCCGGAAAGCACTATCGCCGCCGAGGGGTGGGCGTACTTCCCGCTGGATGCGGCCATTACAAGAGGGGCGTAACTCTGGAAGTGACCGACAAGCCACAGTCTTCCGCCACAGACGACAACCGGCGGCAGCGCCGGTCCCGGCCGGCCTTCCGCGAGGCCGGTGTCATCGGCGTCCTCGTCCTGATGATGGCCGGGCTGGCCGCGGCTACCTTCGACGGCGAGCGGGGCATCTCCACCTTCCTGCAGGGCGACAACCTGCTGGGGGTGGCCCTGGCCTTCAGCTTCATCGCCATCATGGCCATCGGCGAAACGATCGTCATCATGTCCGCGGGCATCGATCTCTCCGTGGGCTCCAATCTGGCCCTCAGCGGCATCGTCTGCGCCCTGATAGCCAAGTCGGCCGTCCTGACCGGCACGGGGCCTTGGCATATCCCCCTCGCGGTGCTGGGCGGTCTTCTCACCGGAGTGGTGATGGGACTTATCAACGGTCTTCTGGTGGTGCGCGGGCGGCTGACGCCCTTCATCGCCACTCTCGGGACGCTGAGTATCGCCCGGGGCGCGGCATACGCCCTGTGCAAGGGTTGGCCGGTGGACGGCCTGCCGGACGCCTTCTCCGACGGCATCGGGCACGCCACGCTCCTCCGCGTGCCTCTGGCCGTGTGGGCGATGGTGCTGGTGACCCTCGCGGGTGTGTACTTCCTCACCCAGACCCGCTGGGGGCGGCACGTGTACGCCGTCGGTGGTAACGAAGAGGCCGCGAGGTTTGCAGGAATCGATGTGGGCAGGACGAAGCTACTCGTGTACGCACTTTGCGGGCTCTCCTGCGGCATCGCCGCGGTCCTCATGACCGCCTGGCTCGGGGTGGCACAGTCCACCACGGGCATGGGCTACGAGCTGGATGTCATCGCCGCCGCCGTCATCGGTGGCGCCAGCCTGATGGGCGGCCACGGGTCGGCTCTGGGCGCGCTCCTGGGGGCCGCGATCATGGGCGTGCTGCGCAACGGACTGGTGCTGCTCAACGTCCGCGACTACTGGCAGCAGTTGGCGGTCGGGCTGGTGATCATCGTCGCCGTGGCGCTGGACCCGTCGCGGAGAGACAGGTAGCGGCGACAGGGGTGGGGGCCGGCGACGACGCGAACGGCCCTTCCTCGCGGGAGCGGGCACGGCGACGGCGGGCGATGGATGGAGAGCGGCGACGGCCGGGAACGGCACCGAGTGCCTCGACACACAGGCAACACATGGGAGGGAACAATGGTGAGGACACTGTGCATGATGGTGGCTCTGGCGGGCTTGCTGGTGGCCGCGCTTTGCATCGCGGGCTGTCCGTCCAAACCGACGCAGGAAGTGAGGGACGCCCCCGACCCCGCGGGCGCGCCAAGGCCGGGAGCCCCATCCGACTCGGCGGGCAAGACCTACACGTTCGCCCTCGTCCCCAAGCTCCTGGACAATCCCGTGTTCAAGCTGGCCGAGGAAGGGGCCCAGCAGAAGGCCAAGGAGCTCGGCGATGTGGAGGTCACCTACCAGGGCCCGGCCACGGCGGACTCCAAGGCCCAGGTGGATATCATCGATAGCCTCATCAGCAAGAAGGTCGACGGCATCTCGGTCTCCTGCAATGAGGCCGGGATCCTCAAGGCCGCCATCGACCGGGCGGTGGACGCGGGCATCCCGACCATCACCTTCGACTCGGACTCCCCCGACAGCAAGCGCCTCACCTACTATGGCGTGGACAACATCAAGGCAGGCGAGAAGTGCGCCGAACTGCTTCTCAAGCACCTTGGAGACACCACCGTGGGCGAGGTGGCCATCATCACCGGCGTCCCCGGCGCCCCCAATCTCGAGGAGCGCATCAAGGGCGCCACAGAGCTCCTGGCCAAACAGGCCCCCGATCTGAAGGTGCTTCCGGCCATGCCCTGCAACGATGACACTCAGAAAGGCGTAACGGTAACCAGGGATGTACTGCGGGCCCATCCCAAGCTCGTGGGCATCATCATGGTCGGTGGCTGGCCGCTCTTTGCCAAGGCTCCCGGCGCCTTCGAGGGCCAAGAACCCGGGAAGGTCAAGGTCATCGGCTTCGACGGCCTGCCCAATGAGCTGGACTACGTGCGCTCCGGCCACGTGCAGGCCCTCGTCGCCCAGCGCTGCTTCGCCTGGGGCAAGGAGAGCATGCAGATCCTGCACGACATCGTCGCGAACAACAAGACCCCGGAGCCCTTCATCGACTCGGGGCTGGATGTCATCGAGGCCGAAGGCGTCGAGGAGTACGCGAAGAAGTGGGAGACCAAGAGCTTCTAGCACCGGGAGCGACGGCAGAGTGCCACGGACGGCAACGTCTCACCACGGAGACACGGAGAGCACGGAGTTCCACGGAGAACGGCCAACGGCTCGGAACGGCGGAGCACACCGAGGACGGCAGAGAAGGGCGCGGGGATGGCCCGCGGGTACGCGCGCCGGTGAAGGCTCGATTCGGAAGGTGGACGGACTATGCTGGGTAAGCTGCTGGGCTGGATCATCCTTGGCGGCATCGTGGGCTGGCTGGTGAGTCTCATCGCCGGCCGCGACTTCCAGGGTGGTTGCCTGACCTACGTCATCGTCGGCATCGTGACGATGCTCGTCATCGGCCTGCTGTGGGCCTTCATCAAGTTCCTGGCCATCCTGCTGATCGTGGCCCTGGCCATCGGCTTCGTGCTGTGGCTCATCGGCACCCTGGGCGGGCCCTGAGAGAGACGGGCGGCCGTCGTGTGGCACGGCCGGGCCCGGCGGGCACGCAGCGTCGCCCGCCGGCCCCGGCCGCCCTGCTTCGCCCCACTCGGCGGCCCGTGCCGCCTCTGTCCTACTCCAGTGCGAACATCCTCGTCTCGCCCAGCTCCATCCGCAGCGTCAGCGTACTGGCCCCCTCGGCGATGGGCTCACCATCCGGGATCGAGGTGACCCTGCAGGCCCGTGGCAGGTGGATGGTCTTCTCCCCCGCGGAGGTCGCGACCACCGACAGGAAGTCGGCGTCGGCCAGAATCACATCATCCGAGTCACTGTACAGATGCACTCCGCTTGCCCTCAGCACATTGCGCAGCAGCTTCGCCGGGCAGTGGAGTGCTCCCACGTATACCCGCAGGCCGTCTGAAGTGCTCTTCGCCGCCACCGCCACCGAGCCGTCGGCGTAGCGCCCCAGCACCTCCGCCCCCTCATCGATCACGGCCCACAGCGGGTCCAGTAGCGTGTCTGTCCCGAAGGACTCCTCCACACCCTCGGACAGCCCCGCGGCCGCCGGCGTCACCCTCCCCGCCTGCGGCGTGCCGCGCTCCACGGCCATCCCCAGCACCTGACTCATGTTGCTCTCCGCCGCGTCCGCGTTCAGCAGCCCGCCGCCGTAGAACCACACGGCCGTCTTGCCCTGCGTGGCCTGCCGGACGGCCTGCCTGGCCTCATCGTCGAGATGGAAGCAGTTGGCGAAGAAGTAGGCCTGTGCCGGCGGCACGTTGCCCGCCGTCAGATCGCTGAGCAGATGGATGCGGAAGGGCACGCCCATGCGGAAGAACTGGGTGCGCATCTGGTAGATCAAAGGTGAGTGCAGGTCGCGGCTGCACCTGGTGTAGTAGGGGCTGACCTCGTCGACGATCAGCGCCACCTCCGGCGCCCAACTGGCGGGCCGGTCAATGTTCGCCCCGTAGAAGGCCTGCAGGGGCGCGATGTTCTCCCAGATGTCGGCCCCATTGAGCCAGCCGATGCCGCCCAGGTCCATGTACCAGCAGGCCATTCGACGCGGCCAGATCTGGGCGAAGTTCCGCTGATGCACCTCGAACGTCCCCTCCGGCGTGTCCACCCGCCCATACCCGGAGTCCTCGGGCGTCAGGTAGGTGCGGGTGTCATCCTCATTGAGCCACAGCTTCCCCGCCTGCCGGACGGTGTCGACCGCACTCATGAACATCCCGGCTCCGCCGAGCTGCCGGTCGTTGTACGAGATCGGTGAGCACAGGATGTCCACATCGGGGCACTTGACCATCCGCGCCATGGCCAGATGCCCGCTACCCTGCGGCCCCAGGGGAATGCCGTGCATGTCGAAGATGTAGCCGTAGAACAGGCAGACCAGCTTCTTGCCCCCGGTCTCCCGCTTGATGACCCGGGCCATCATCTCCAGCGGCTCCTCCATGGCCACTTGCTTGTACTCGAAGTGGTCGATCACTTTCCGCTCGACCTGCGGATCGCGGAACATGCCCATGGTGGTGGTCCTCTGCTCCTCGGCCGAAGGCACCCGGACCGTCTCGAAGGTGGCCTGCGCATCGCCCCAGGCCTCTCGAAGCGCCTCCACCGTCCCGTAGCGTTGCTCCGCCCATCCGGAGAAGCCCTTGTCCATCGCCGGGGAGAAGTCAGACAGCACCGGCTCCCAGGAGCGCTCGTAGAACCACTCGCCGGTATGCTGGCCGCAGGGGTGATAACCCAGCATGTGCGCGCCGTACCGCTCCTCGCAGTGGCGAACCAGGGCCGCCAGATGCTCCTGCATCTCCTGCCGCCAGGGCTCCGAGGCCATGCTCACGTACTGGCGCTTGCCGTCATCGAAGAGCATGTTCTCGTCCGGGTGCTCATCCAGCCACCACTGGGGCGGCGTCACGCCGAAGCGGGGAAGCAGGAGGGCTTCGGGGTCCACGGCCAGCGTGGTGTCGAAGGCGGCATCGACGCCGCTGAAGTCCGGCTCCTCGCCGGGCTTGGGCCAGGGCATGCCGATCCCGAAGGAGTAGATATGGACGCCGGCATCCCGCGCCAGCGCCACCTGCTGCTGGTACGAGGAGTTGTCGGCGCTGTAGATGCGCCACGGTGGACCGATGCGCAGGGCCATGAAGTCGGCGCTCCGCGGCTTGTCGGCCTTCATCCAGAGCGAGTAGGTATACCGCTGTCCCTTCTTCAGGCTGTAACCCACCTGGTGGAAGTGGATGTGCATGCGGTCCTGACCGGGGCTCTTGATGTCCACCCGCAGGCTCTGTCGACCGCTGACCCTCGTGCTCTCATCGGTCTGCCACTTTGCCTGAGCATCGGCGTAGTCGGCGGTGAACAGGTTCCACTCCGCGTCGATCTCCTCTCGGGTGCCCTCCCAGTCGCCCTGGCGGACCCAGTTCTCCGTGGGCTCCTCCACGAAGGGCCCCGGGTAGAAGCGGAGGTCGTCCACCCAGACGGTGCCGGGCTCTCCCCCTCCCACACGGAAATGCACGCCCCCGCGCCCCTCATTGTCCTCGGGGCAGGTGAAGGTTAGGTGGTACTGCTTCCACTCGGTGCCCAGCTCGACCACCGTGGCGCCACCGCCCTGAGCCCAACCGAAGAACATGATCGGGCTGCTCGGGCTGCCGTTGACAAACAGCGTCGGCGATCCGGCATGGAGCTTGACCTCGGCCTCGAGGCCGAAAGCGTGGGTTCCCATCGTGAGGCCCCCAGTCACGAGGATGGCGGCGAAGGCAAGGGCGTGACGGCTCGATCGAGGCATGGCGGTCTCCTGTTAGGCCCAACGGTGGGCGGCGAAGCATGGCCTGCGGAGCGGGTCCTGCCGGGCAAGACCCGCTCCATCCAGGGGGCGGCGAAGTCCGGTGGCCCCTACTCCTCGGCGAACCCGTACGGCCTGCTCCGCACGATGAACGGCCGCTTCGTGCCGTCCTCCAGTGTCAGCTCTCCCACGGCCGCCAGGCGAATCGGACCCTGTGTGCGCTCGATGTCGAAGCTCACCGTCTTCCCCACTCCCGGCAGGGCTCCGAGCTCCGAAAGCGTCTTGCCGCCCATGTCCTGCACGACCACGAGCCCCGAGGCCGCAGTGGCCGCGACGCGGTGGCTACCCAGGGAGGTGAGCGTGACGGTCACCGGCAGGCTCTGGCCCGCCACGGTCTGCACCGAGGCGCCGTCGTCCATGCCGGAGTCGAAGGTCACGATCGGCCCGTTGTGGGGCAGGATGGCCTTTTGTGATGTCACGCCCCGGGCCAGCTTGGGGAAGGTGATGTTGGCAAGCGACTCACCCATGTTGAAGATGATGAACCCGTCGGCGCCCTGCTCCCGCGCGATGCCCACCTGGGCCACCACGCGGTCGTCGGGGATGATGAAGGCACCGATGCCGGAGTACAGGGGCACGGCGCCGCCGACAAAGCCCACCTCGCGGGCAACCGTGGACTCGAAGGCGGTATTGCTCTCCAGGTAGTTCATGGGGCAGACGAAGTCCAGCCAGCCTTCCTTGCACCACAGGACCCAGTCCTGGCCGATGTCGTCGCGGCAGCCGGGGTAGCTGAGGAACACTGCGGCGGAGATCTTCACATGGGGCTTGATCTTCCGGGATTCCTCGGCGGTGGCGCGTACCAGGCGAGTGATGTTGTCGCGCCGGAACTCGCGGTACTCATCGCGCAGGTCGCCGGAGTGGCACTCCTGCGGCCAGTTTTCCACCTTGCGGCCGATCCGCTCCTCGAAGCGCTCCCGGCAGCCGTCGCAGTAGCAGTAGCTGCCGTTCTGGTAGCGGATGTAGTCGAAGTGCACGCCGTCCACGTCGTACTTGCGGACCGGCTCGAGCATGGTGTCCAGCTCGAGTTGGTAGTTGTCGGGGTGAGAGGGGCACAGCCAGGCCAGCTCCTCACCGGTGTTGCTCATCTGTAGACGTCCCTCGGCGCGGAGCTGGTCCACGAACTCCTTGGGCACCCCGCTGCCCAGGTTCCAGTTGACCTTCCAGGGGTGGACCTCGATCCCGTGCTCCTTACCGGCGGCCACACACTGGGCAATCTGATCTCCGCGCTCCTCAAAGGTCCTCGAGTGCGGGAGATACTCGCTGTCGTAGTGGGCCACGCCGCCCCACCACATGTTGGGGACCACGGCGTTGAAGTTCGCCGCCGCCAGCCGCCGCATGGCCTCATCCCAGGTGCCGCAGTCACCGGTCCCGGAGTGGTTCCATACCGCCCGGAACTCGCCGTCGCGGCTGCTGTGTGCCACCACATAGGCATCCACCAGCGCCTGGCGAAGCTTGACGGAGGCGGTGATGACCTCCGGATAGCGCTCCGCGGCGAGAAGGCCCTCGGCCTCCCGGCGAGCGGCCTCGGCCTCGGTCAGCCGGGCATCTACCTCGGCCCGAGACTCCGGCTCAAGCTCCTGGGCCCTGAGGAAGGCGACCATGTCGTCGCGCGTCTCGAAGCTCCCGATCTGCATGGCGCTGCCCAGGGCATTGGCCGCCGCCTCCTTCCAGGCCTCGGGAACGAAGTGGCCGACAACGCTCATCACGAACTGTCGCTTGGGCTCCACATCGCTGCCGGTGAGGATGTGGCCCATGTACAGCCCGTTGTCGCTGAGCACCACGGCTGCCCCGGTGTTCTTGCCCTCCCGGTCCTGCCAGTTGCCGATGACCCGCGCCTCCGGCCCCCGCGGGCTGACGAGCTGCGTGTTCCAAGATTCCTGTCCCATCGCCTGCGGCAGGCCCGGAATGGCGTCGGGCTCGAAGGCGACGGAGGCGAACTCCCCGTCGTAGTCCCGGGACTTGTAGGTGACTTCCCCAAGTCCGAGCAGCTCGGCAATCTGGGGCCGGACGCTATAGAAGACAACGATCTTGCCTCCGGTCTCCACATAGCGTTGGACCTGCTCCACGGCCTCGTCGGACATCCCGGGGCTGTAGGCGAAGATCGCCAGCTTGCAGTTGGGCAGGCCGTCCTTGGCCACGCCTTCCTCGGTCAGGACGCCGTGGGGGATACCGTAGTCATTCAGGTAGCCGCTCACATCACGCGCGGCGTTCAGGGCCGTCTGCCTCTCCCCGCTCTCCGCCGCGCCGCGGACCACGGCGATGTCCTCGGTGCGGGCATGGAGGTTGTCCAGGCCGCAGACGGTGTCGGTCTCCAGAGCCTTCCAGGCGCAGATGCGGACCCCATCGATCTTGTCCCAGCCGGCCGGAGTGCCCTCGGTACCGAAGCTCCCGCGGCCGATGACCACGCGCTTCCAGCCCTTGGCCGGGGCAAAGCCCGAGCCGTACCAGCCCTCACCGGAGCGGAAGTAGATGGTCCCACCGCGGATGGGCCTCACATCCTCGGCGTAGAAGTCGAAGGAGATGCTCCCGTACGAAGACAGGTCCAGCTCGATGTCGCGGTCGTAGACCGAGCGGTTCACGTCCTCCCGGCTGAAGAGGCAGGGCATCTTCAGCGCCGTCTTGCCCCCCTCGTCGGTCTCTCGGGCCATGGTATCCGCCGGGTCCGGCGCCTCCGCGGGAACCCACGCGGCCTGAGCCGCCGCGGCATCGGCATACTCGAAGTCGTCGATCACCAGCACCTCGGCGCAGTAGGCCAACTGTAGGGTCAGCAGCGTCGCCACTGCGATGGCAGCATTGCGCATGTGCTCTACCTCCCGACAACGATAGGATGTCTCGTCCCGCCGTACTCAAGCCGTTCTCTGTGTCTCTGTGCTCGGCCCCTGCTTCACAGCCCCTCCCAGTACTCGTACCACTTCCGGAGCCCCGTCTCGATGGGCTCGAGGTCGCAGATCTCGTACTCCAGAGCATAGTCCCCCTCATACCCCGCGCCCTGCAGCGCCTCCACGACCCACCGATAATCGATGACGCCCTCTCCCAGGTGGCGGCGCTCAAAGGTATCGCCCACCCAGGCGCCGTCCTTCACATGAACGTGGGTGATCCACTCGCCGAAGACCGCGAAGGCCTCCTTGTAGTCCACTCCGCCGTGCATCAGGTTGCACGGCTCGTACAGCACCCCGAAATGCTTGCTCCCGACGGCCTCGCACAACCGCAGCGCAATCGGAGGGTTGCCCGCGATGCTGCCGGCGTGGTTCTCCATGCCCAGGTAGACGCCCTTGGTCTCGGCATACGCGGCACTCTCGGCGAACTGCGGCGCAATGAGCGGCACCTGGGCGGGATCGTCGCCGGAGCCCGGCAGGATGCGGATCGAGCGGGCGCCGAAGCGTGCGGCCAGGTCGATGGTGGCGATCATCTCCTCCATCGCCGCCCCGCGCGCCGCCGGGTCGGCTGAGGCGAAGTCCTTCCCTGGATAGCTACCCAGATTGCCGATGCAGATGCCGTGGGCAGTGCAGAGCGCCTCGATCTGAGCCGGGTCGACCTCGGACGGGTCGATCGAGAAATGCGGCGCCCGCCCCCACAGATCGACCTTGCCGAACCCCGCACCGGCCAGTACACCCAGCGTGTAGTCGAGGTCCTTCTCACGCAGTGGGTAGCTGCAGGTGGAAGCCCGGCTCATGTCCATGGCAATCGCCCTCTTTGCGGCCCGCGGGCCGGCTCGATTCGGTGGGATGGACAAGTTCGGCGGGTGAGCACGTCAGACCTTCCTCAGGGCAACGGCAAAGAGACGTCTCGCCACGGAGACCCGGAGCACGCGGAGCGCCACGGAACACCGCGGAGTACAGAGACGCAGAGAACGGTAGAGAGCCCAAAGAGCGCCGGAGAAGGGATAGGCAGAGGCCGGGAGTGGGCACGAAGGGCGGGTCCCGGGCTCCCGCGAGTTCCACCCACCGTCGCCGTACCCGCCGTTGCCCCCGCCGTTGCCCCCGCCGTTGCCCCCGCCGTTGCCCCCGCCGTTGCCCCCGCCGTTGCCCCCGCC
>Ga0334884_1001373_pt1 | contig 36486 bp, 25 predicted proteins | sample GraSluR1_MG_7_FD_207215 | JGI IMG/M metagenome (GOLD analysis project Ga0334884, IMG submission 207215) | Sludge microbial communities from methane-producing bioreactor in Wageningen University, Netherlands - Granular Sludge_12_05 R1 | ecosystem: Engineered > Bioreactor > Anaerobic >... | reverse complement strand
CGTCGTATCATTGATGATGTAAGCACCGATGAGCTGTATAAAGTATTGCGTATGCGTGCCCGGCCCAAGATATTGCTGGCCAGTAATTTTGAGGAGGCAACACGTATTTTAACTCAGTTTAAGGAGTTTATGCTCTGCCTGATCACTGATATGAAATTTGAACGAAACGGAATCCATGATGAGAATGCAGGTGTTGAACTGGTAGAATTTGCCAAGAAAAGAATCCCGGATCTGCCTACCATAATACAATCCTCCGATCCAGAAAACACAAAAATAGCATTCAAATACAAGTCAACCTTTATCGATAAAAACAGCGAAACCCTCTCGCAGGATTTTCAAAGTTTCATCACACATTACCTGGGTTTTGGTAATTTTATCTATCGCAACCGTTTTGGCAAGCAAATCGCCCAGGCACGCTCTTTGAAAGAGTTTGAAATGCAGTTGAAAACCATCCCGGCCGAATCCTTGCTTTTTCATGCCCAACGCAATCATTTTTCGCTGTGGCTGATGGCACGTGGCGAGATACGTGTTGCCAAAATAATCAATCCAAAAAGGGTTTCGGACTATGCTGACGCAGAAGAGCTTAGAAACGAATTGATAACAATGATTCAACAATTCAGAAATGAGCAAAATGTAGGAAAAATAATACCTTTTGAAGAACATGCCCTGCTTGATGAAAAGAATATCGTTAGTCTGTCCGATGGTTCACTGGGCGGCAAAGGCAGAGGGCTGGCTTTTATCAATACCCTGATACATAATTATGATTTCAGTCAGTATATTCCTGATATCAATATCCGTACGCCAAAAACTTCTGTGATTGGCACAGAGGAGTTTCAATTGTTTCTGGAGCGAAACAACCTGCATGAGTTTGCATTACACGAGAGTGATTATGCAAAAATTAAAAAAGCTTTTGTTGCGGGTAAGTTAACTCCTACCCTGATCAAACGTCTGAATGTCTTACTTGAAAAAATCGAGAAGCCATTGGCAATTAGGTCTTCGGGGCTGTTTGAGGATAGTCTGGCGCAGCCTTTTGCCGGTATCTTCGAAACTTATGTGCTGCCCAATAACCATCCGGATATTGATGTGAGGCTCGACCAACTCACTACCGCAATCAAACTGGTTTTTGCATCGGTTTACTCTGACATGGCGCGAGGCTATGTCAATGCCATTCACTATAAAATTGAGGAAGAGAAAATGGCTGTTGTCATTCAGGAACTCGTTGGCCGGCAATATGATGATTATTACTATCCGCATGTAAGCGGGGTAGCGCAATCTTATAATTACTATCCTTTCGCACATATGAAACCGGAAGAGGGTTTTGCTGTAACGGCACTCGGGCTTGGAAAGTATGTTGTTGAGGGAAACAAAGCATATCGCTTTTCTCCAAAATATCCGGGCCTGGAAATTAATTCTGCTAAGGATCAGTTCAAAAATTCGCAGGTTAATTTTTTAGCCGTTGACCTTAAAAACACAAAGCCCGATCTTTTGCAGGGTGATATGGCCGGCCTCACCATGCTGGATGTTCTTGAAGCAGAAAAGCATGGCACTCTGCGTCATTGTGCTTCGGTTTACAATGCCGATAACAACACTATTTATCCCGGAATCAGCAAACCAGGTCCAAGGATTATCAATTTTGCCAATATACTGAAGTATAACTACACACCACTTGCAAAAACACTGGAAGTGGTGCTGGATGTGGTGAAGGAAGCTTTGGGAACAGCTGTGGAAATTGAGTTTGCACTCGATCTGAATCGCGACAGGGAAGGCAGGTGCTCCTTTTATTTATTGCAAATCAAACCATTGTTAGGAAATGCGGAAGATTATGTAGTAGATATGGAAAGTATTGAAAAAGAGTCTATTGTGCTTTATTCTGAGAAGGGAATGGGCAATGGATTGATACGAAATCTGAGCGATGTAATCTACATTAACAGGGAAGCATTTGATAAGCGAAATACGGAGGAAATGGCTTTAGAAATTACCCGACTTAACGAAATGATGACAGCTACTCACCGACAATACATACTTATCGGGCCAGGCCGATGGGGTACACGTGATAAATGGATTGGTATTCCGGTTAACTGGCCTCAAATCAGCCAGGCAAAGGTGATCGTTGAAACCAGCTTTGAAGATTTCCCATTAGATGCTTCATCAGGCTCTCATTTTTTTCACAACGTCACTTCGATGAATGTGGGTTATTTTACCGTGCAACCAGACTTATCGGGTAGTTTTATTAATTGGGAAATGTTGGACAAACAATCGCTTATTACGGAGACGAAATTTTTCCGCCATGTAAGATTTGATCAAGCTCTTGAAGTGCGTATGGATGGTAAGAAACGAATTTCGGTGATTAGTCTGGCCCAACAAGCATCCTCTGGTAACTGATCAAAGTTTGTGTTGCATAAAAATCCATCTAATTAATTCAGGTTCTGCAAAGGCATTGTCCCAGGCATCGTGGCCGGTTTCAGGGTAAATGTTATGATGCACTTTCATGTTATGCTCACGCATTTTATTTACCATTTGTTGGCTATAAGCAGGTTTTACAACCCTATCCTTTGCACCGTGAAAAACCCAGATCGCTGTTTCCGGATTAAAGTTTTTAACCGCATCAGGATTGCCACCTCCGCAAATGGGAAAAGCAGCGGCAAACATTTCGGGGCGTCGGCTCAATAATTCAAAAGTGCCCATTCCGCCCATCGACAAGCCGCCAATATAGATGCGATTTTCATCCACATTGGGCAACTGGCTGAGTGAATCCAGGAGGCCCAGAAGCAGATTCATGGCTGGCGTGGCAGTGCTGTCGGGAAAAAAAATGAAAGAAAGCGAATCACCTTCATGAACATTTCGTTGAACGTGTGCCCAATAATCTTCTTTAGGACATTGCGGAAAAACAATCATTCCTTCAATTGCATTTTTTTGAAGGGCGTTCAAAAATAAATCTCCTCCATGAATCAGTTGAAGCAGATTGTCCTTGCCGCGCTCGCCTGACCCATGAAGAAAGATTAAAAGTGGCAGCTTTTGATCAGTATGCTGAGATTCTGATTGGACAAACCGAAATGGCAGACTGTCATTTTTGGCAATATAATAAGCAGCTTGCCACGATTGTCCATAGCTGAGTGGCAGTAGAAAAATTATGAGTAAAAATGTTATTAACCACTTGATCATGAGCGATCTACTTTAATTCAAAGCTTGTTTCCAAACTTGCATTGGAATTTCCACCAACAAATATGCTGAATTTTCCGGGTTCGGTTACAGATTCTTTTTCCGTAAGATAAAAACCGATTTGATTTGGATGCAAACTAAAATGCACTTTAGCGGTAGCTCCTGCCTCCAGCCAGACGCGTTTGAAAGCTTTCAATTCACGAACAGGTCTTGTCATCGAAGCTACATGATCTTTCACATACAGCTGTGCGATTTCTTCTCCGGCTACTTTTCCGGTATTGCTGATTTTAACACTTACCTTTATCGAATCATTCAACGCATAATTTGGTTTTGAAGCACTCAGATTTTCATAGGTAAAAGTCGTGTAACTCAGGCCAAAGCCAAACGGATAAAGCGGTTCATTTGGAACGTCAAGGTATTTGGAGGTGTATTTGCTATTGGCATCAAAGGGACGTCCGGTATTTTTCATGCTGTAATAAATTGGGATTTGTCCAACATTACGCGGAAAAGTAACCGGAAGTTTCGCTGATGGGTTGTAATCGCCAGAAATAATATCAGCAAGTGCATGGCCGGATTGTGTGCCCAAAAACCAGGCTTGTAAAATTGCCGGGCTATTTTCTGCTAACCAGTTGATTGTAAGTGGTCTTCCGCTCATAATTATTGTAGCAACAGGTTTTCCTGTGTTTATAATCAGTTCAGCAAGATCTTGTTGCACACCAGGAAGCGAAATCTCAGAGCGACTGGCTGCTTCTCCCGACATCCAATAAGCCTCACCAAGGGCAAGGATTACAAAGTCTGCTTTTTTTGCTGCATTTTCTGCCTTTTTAAAGCCTGATTTGTCGTTGCCTTCTATGGCACAGCCTTCTTCAACAATAATATTTGCGTCAGGGAACCTTTCTTCAAGTCCTTTTACCAGACTTACTGCTTTTGTCCAGTCGCCTGCCGCCGACCAGCTTCCAATCAAATCGCGTTGGTTGCTTCCCATTGGCCCAATCACAGCGATGGTTTTTACGTTTTTGTCAATGGGTAAAGTATTTTCTTCATTTCGCAGCAGCACAACTGATTTCCGTGCCATATCACGTGCAGCTTCCAACTGATCAGGACGCATGATGTTATTTTTTTCGCGCTCTTTATCACTGTATCGAAAGGGATCGTCGAACAGTCCCAACTCAAATTTTACTCTAAGAATTCTGCTTACTGCCTGATTGATCAAGTCCTCGGTGATGCGTTTTTCTGCAACAAGTTGTGCCAACGATTGCTGAAAGAAACCCGATTGCATATCCATATCCACGCCGGCTTCGAGTGATAATTCCGCTGCATGAGCAGTGTCGGCGGCTACACCATGATAAAGAAGTTCCATGATGGAGGTGTAATCTGTAACCACAAAACCATCAAAGCCCCATTCGTCTCGAAGCAGTTCAGTAAGTAAAAAATGATTCGATGTAGCAGGCACGCCATTCAGATCATTGAACGAAGTCATGGCTGTAACAGTGCCTGCATCAACCGCAGCTTTATAGGGAGGAAGGTAAACTTCGCGCAGCATGATTTCGGACATATCTACCGAATGATAATCGCGGCCGGCTTGTGAAGCACCGTAGGCTGCAAAATGCTTGATACAAGCTGCTACTGTATTCAAATCAGTAAGTTTTTCACCCTGAAAGCCTTTCACTCGTGCTGCGGCAATCACCGAACCCAAAAACGGATCTTCACCAGCACCTTCTACCATACGGCCCCATCTGGGATCTCTTGCAATATCTGCCATCGGGGCAAATGTCCAGTGCAAGCCTTCTGCAGCGGCTTCTTCGGCAGCTATTCTGGCAGCATTTTGAATTGCTTCCAAATTCCAGCTTGCGGCTTCTGCCAGTGGCACAGGAAAGATTGTTCGATGTCCATGAATTACATCATAACCAAATAGCAGTGGAATACGCAAACGTGTATTGTTTACGGCCATTTCCTGAAGGCGACGCGTATAATCAGCACCGTAAGCATTAAAAATTGCCCCAACCTTTCCTTGCTTGATATCGCTTTCGTATTCCTTTCTTATAAATGCTCCTGTTTGATCCATATCGCTGGTATAAAGCGTGAGCTGTCCGATTTTTTCCTCGATGGTCATCAATTCGATTAATGAATCAACTTTCACAGCAATTTCATCTGTTTTAACTTGGGCAGATTTGTTGCACGATACAAAGATGAATAGTGCAGCGATTACTGGTAGAAAAATCTTAAACTTATTCATTTTAAGTAGTTTACTTTTTAAAATGTGAAAAATTCAATTGATTGAGCGCAGCGTGTATTTCAGGAGCCGACATAAATAAATCCCAAATCAATCCACTTCTGTGATTTTCGATCATAATGATGATTGGTCCTTGGTCGATAGCAAGGTAAGCATCAGACCACCAGCTTTCTTCGGGATTGAATGCGTCATAAAAACCGTATTCGCCCCAGCTTTTATCTCCGAGTATATAATAGAAATGCTTTAATGCTTCCATCGAATTTTCCGGAGTGTAAGGCATTGATGATAAGGCTGCCGTTGGGCTGATGGTGCCATTATCTCTGGTAGGTTCGTGCACGCCATAACCATTCGGTTCATCGCTTGCTGTGAGGCCCCAGCAATTTGAGCCATATCCCAAATAGTTATTAGGGTTTTCGATGCAATGTTGCCGGTTTATTAATGTATGGTTTTGATTTTGAGTCCAATAATCACCATAAGTATCGCTTAAGCCTCTTGGATCCATTCCCAGAAAAGAATAATGGGCAAAAAATAATGGGCCGCCATATGCAAAGCCAAGCGGAAGATTAATATTGAAGTAATCATTGCCGTTGATAATTGCACCTGATTGCGCCCAGCCCTGATGATAAACTTCTGCATCAATGGGATAGGTGTCGGAGCTTGCGGCCATAATGTAAGTTATCAGTGCTTCGTTGTATCCCCGGATTGGCATATTCATGGCCCATCCGTTGTGTGGCGACCAGTGCCAATAAAGTACGTTTTGATTATCGCGTGTGTACCAATTCCACTCAATGGAGGCAAGTAATTCATTGATATTGCTAATCAGTGCCAATTCTGTATTGTTGGCTGGATTAAGGTATTGTCGCGCTGTAATTAATCCGGCTGCCATAAAAGAGGTTTCAACCAGATCGCCCCCGTCATCATTGGCACTGAAGGCGATAACACGTCCGGTTGTGCCATTCATCCAATGAGGCCATGCACCATGAAACCGGTCAGCTTCGGCAAGGAAATTTGTGATGGTTGTGAGTCGTTCAATACCTTCCGTTCGGCTGATGAAGCCTCTTTCAATTCCTGTCAGTATAGCCATAATCCCAAATCCACTTCCGCCGATTGTAACTGTTTCGCCTGAATTTAGGCGTTCACGGGCTAATCCGCTTACTGGATGGGCATGGTCCCAAAAATAGTGGAAGGTTTTCTCCTGTGTTAAGTCAAGCAGTTCCTCGTCAGAGATTACAGGCTTTTTTATTTTAGGATTAAGGCCGGTAGTGAAATGCTTGTTAAATCCTTCAAAATCAAATCCTGTGGCTGAATTGAGCGAAGCAGTAATTACGAAAATATATTGTTGGTAATAATCTAGTTCTGTTGTGGTGCTGATTATAATTTTTGTGTTATTCTCCGCAAATTCAAACTGAAGTGGATGTGTAGGAATGGTTTTGATGTTATCAGTAATGTTTTGTGCGGCAACAGCTTCATTAAAAGTTAATTCAATATGAAGGCTGTCGTAGGGAATGTTTTTAATTTTTTGCGAATCAAGTAATGATTGGCTGTTAAGTTGAGCAGAAAGCAGGATTAATTTTCCTTGCTCTGTTTTGAATTGCAGACTTACACCAGGGAAGACTTCATTGGAGGTGCTTTTGAGCTGATCGCTTATCTGAAGCGTATAATCAGAACTCCATTGCAGTAAGGTATCGGGTTGTATTACTAAAGTTGTTTTATTGTTTTCGAGCAGGAAGGAATACGAATAGGAGGAATTGGACTGATTTTCTGTGATTTTTAATGCATTACGAACAGTAGTGCTATCGATTTGTGAACCAAACTTCAGGTAAAACTTACTGTTTATAGCCACCTCTTCATTTGATGATTCAGCACGAATGATTTGATCATTTGCTTTCACTTCAATTAATTGAAAAAGAATAGGGGCTTCAGGTTTGTCTTCGTTTTTCTTGCAACCAACGAACAAAAGTAAAATCAGAAATGCAGCTAATAACTTTACCTGAAAATGCATAATTTTTGATATTTATTAAAAATTGCTGCCTTTGAAGGTGCTTTCTCTTCTGGCCTTCCGGATAAAACCTTCAAAGGCAGCAATCACTCACTAATCAAAAACTAATCTTAAGGTTTTTCTGATTCGTACATCAAGCTAACCTCTGTTGCAGTTACAACTTTGTGGAAGATTTTGACATCATCCAGCTGACCTTTAAAATGATTGGCATCAGGGAAGTCATATCCGCCCCATGGCTCGGTATCCCACATGGTACCAGCACGTGAATGGATAAATCCGAACGCGAGTTCATTTACCACATCAGGTTCTTGTCCGGCATATTTCAGCCCAACTGCGGTACGTTTGATATCTTCTTCGGGCCATAAATTAAAGTCGAAACTTTTCATTTTCTCGCCATTGTAGAAGAGTGTACCTTTTTTGGCAGCAGCATCATACACATAGGTTACGTGCAGCCAATTGTCTTTTAGCAGAGCCATCATGTCATCCACCGAAATACTTTTGGCAAAATCCCATCCTTGCCAACCGCCATTGGAGGCATCTGTTGCTTCGGCAGGGAACCACATGTCTTCGGCTGCTGTGGTGCCATCTCCCATTTCGTATTGAAATGCGAATTTAGCTCCGTCATAACCACCAAAGATTTCAAATTGCATACCGTAGAAAGCACCCAGTCCCATTACAAAATGACCATGTTCAATGCCTTCAGAATTTGTTTTTACCCAAAAACTAATCGTGAAATCATGGGTATTGATCAACTGATCTCCGTTTGGAATTTCGATGATACTTGTTGTGCCATTGAAAGTTGCAGCTTTTCCGGCCTCTGCATTACGACTTGCATTGTAAGCAATATCAACAACGCCACTTGCAGATGGTGTATAATTTCCTACAAGGTCATTGGCATTGTCTTCGAAAGTCCAGTGCGCAACAATTCCGGCGGGAGAGAAAGTCCCCACGGTTGTAAACGTTCTGCTCACAGCAGTCAGCGGTTTTGCATCGGTTGAAAGGATGCCACCCGAAAGTTCGAGTTTGTAGAGCGTTCCATTTCCCAGTGCATTTTGGGGTGTAATGTTAATGGTATTTGCATTTACACTTACCGTTACAGGAATATTTGTGTTGTCGTAATCCTGTGTTAGGGTAATATTTGTCGCTGTTGCCGTTGCAGCATCAATATCGGTATTGAAAGTAGCCGTAAAAACAGGCTCAACGGGCACGTTCGAAGGAGAAGTAGCACCATTCAAATCGATGTCGCCGGCAGCTAATCCTGTTAGCACCAGATCAACCGGATCATCATCCTTTTTACAGCTATTTAATATCATAGCTGCTGATGTGAGCACCAATAAGAAGAAAATTAGAAATTGCTTTTTCATAAATTAATTGTGTTAAAGTGTTAGTGATTTATTTTGTGTGAATAAGAATTGTTTAAAGTGTTAACTTTCAAGATATACATTCCCTTGCTTAATCCTGACAGGTCAATTCTGTCCTCTTTGCTCAGGCTGTTAGATTGTAGTATCAGTTTACCGCTCAAATCAAAAATCTGAACCTCGCGGATCAGCTCATCAAGCTGGATAGTAATGAAATCCTGTGCCGGATTTGGGAATACCTTAAGCGGACTTGAAGCTTGTAATTCAGGTGTATTTGTTAATGGATCTGGCATCAGTCGGATATCATCAAAATAAATGTCGATATCTTCGGTAAGTGTAAGCGGATCTTCAAAATCAGGCATAAAGGCAATTACATTCCAAAGGCCTGTCAGGTCAGTAAAATCAAATGCGAATTCTTCCCAGCCGCTTGTAACTTCTTGCGGATTCATGCTAAATATTTCGAGGTTTGCCGAAGGGCCGCCTTCCATTTTGAATTTGATAGGACTTACTCTGGGTTTCCAAACTTTAACATAAACATATTTGTTTTCAGTAAGGTCTGCCTGTTCTGGCAATGCTGACCAAAAACCGCCCCATGGCACGCCATTCATACTGCGATGAAACTTAACCACATTAGCACTTGGATTTACGTCATCCGGATCAGGATTTGCAACAACTTCCATGCTGCTGTTGTCGGCATCGCCGCCAAGCATCAGGTTGAGTGGGATATGATCAAAATCTTCAATCACATATACGGCATCGCTGCCGGGAGTGGGATCATTGTTGACCATAATGTAATCGAAATAAATTTCGATGTCTTCAGTTAAGGTTAATGGATCTTCAAAATCAGGCATAAAGGCGATCACATTCCAAAGGCCAGTTTTTTCGGAGAAGTCGAATACAATGTCTTCCCATTCATTTACAACTGTTTGTGGGTTCATGCTGGCAATTTCGAGGTTACCACTGGGACCACCTTCAACTTTAAATTTCAATGGACTGATGCGGGTTTTCATCACCCTTACATGCACGTATTTATTTTCTGTCAGGTCGAGTGGTTCGGGTAATGCCGACCAAAAACCGCCCCATGGCACGCCATTCATGCTGCGATGATACTTAACAACATGCGAGCTTGGGTTTGAGGTGCCTTCTGGTGTTGGTACAATCGTCATTGTACTGTTATCGTCATTGCCCCCAAGCATTAGGTTTAGTGGGATATGCTCAAAATCCTCGATCATTTGAGCTTGCACATAAGCAGTGCTCATAAGCACGGCTAAAATTAAAATGGTAAATTGTTTCATAATACTAAAAATTTAAGTGTTAGATAATTAAGGCCAATTTGGATTTTGCGTTAAAACGCCTTGTGAAATATCTATTTCGTTTTGAGGAATAGGCAGAAGTTCATGTTTGCCACTTACAAATCCGCGAGGACCCATGAACTGCGGTGCATAGCCAGTGCGAACCAAATCCCAGAAACGATGTCCTTCGAGAGCCAGTTCGTGGCGACGTTCATTAAGGATGATTTCTCGCAGGACAGTTTGATTTGTTTCATTGATATCAGGTAGAATATCAGGATTCCCATGACGAGCTCTGGCTCTTACCCTATTGAGGTGGATGAGTGCTTCGCCTGATTTGCCATTTTCATTCAACGCCTCGGCGGCCATAAGCAAAACATCAGCAAAGCGAATCAATCTGCGGTTATGGCCAAATTGCGAATCGGTGCTTGTGCCCGGAATCCAAACTTTCTGATTGTAACATTCTATTTCGATCAGGTTGCCATCTTCATCATAGGTCTCGTCCGGTGTAGTTCCGTCGCCTTGAATCAAAATGCCGTCAATTTCTTCTCCAAGGTCGATTATGGTAAGGTCTTTTCGGGGATCGCCTTCTTCAAAAGAGTATCTTAGTTCAAGTGTTGGACGGTTAAAACCCCAGCCTCTGTTGGGTGTTCCCCGAACGCCCTGTGTGTTGGCATACTGATCGCCAAGTGTGGATTCGTTTTCCATAGCACCGATTTCAAAAACAGATTCTATGCCATGCTCGCCATTTTTGCCATTGGCATCTGCAAAATTGGGTTCCAGATCGTATTGTCCTGATTGGATGACTTCTAAAGCATATTTTTCTGCATTCACAAAGTCTTTCCTAAAGAGGTACATTTTTGCCAAAAGAGCTTTTGCGGCTCCTGTAGTGGCTCTTCCAAAATTATTTGTGCCATAGGTACCTTTGGATGGGAGATTTTCAACAGCAAAAAGCAGGTCTTCTTCTACCAGGCTGTAAACATCATCTGCTGTGGCTCTTGGTATTTTTAGCTCTGGATCGGTTGTGGTAACGATGGGAACTCCACCCCAAGCCCTTACAAGATCAAAGTAATAAAGTCCACGCAAAAAGCGTGCTTCAGCAATATAGCGTGTTTGCAGCTGTTCGTCCATATTGATTTCAGCTACTTTCTCGATAACCACATTGGCGCGTTTGATACCTTGATAAAGTGCTGCCCACCAACGATCTAAACCGTCTTGTGTGGTTGTGATACTGAAGGTGTTATAAGGCCCAACAGTGTTCAACGCATCATTGGGATTACTTCCTTTGAGGGCGTCATCCGACATAATATCCAAAATCGGGAAGCCGCCAGAATGATAATGCCAGCTTCGGAGGGTAGTATAAACGGCATTTGTTGCCAATAGTGCATCAGAAGCCGTTGTTGGAAATGCTTCTTGTGTTAGCTCGCCCTGTGGGTTCACATCCAGGAATTTTTCGCAGGAACTAAAGCCTAACAATGTGATGATCAGTATGATTATTAATGAATTACTTTTCATGAGTTGGATCTTTTAAAATGAAACATTAATACCAAATGCATAAACAGCCGAAATGGGATAAATCCCGTTGTCGATGTTGTTTGAAAGCACATCGTAACTGCCTATTTCAGGAGAATAACCGGTATATTTTGTGAGCGTTAAAACATTGGCGGCTTTCACATAAACCCGGATATTTGAGATAGCAAGCCGTTGCGAAATTCTTTCCGGTAGGGTATATCCCAAAATCACATTTCTTAGACGGATAAAGGAACCATCGAAGATAAATTTGTCTGAGGGAGTATAGTTATATCCACCAAAGGAAGGCCTTGGTTCTTGGTTGCTGGTGCCGGCGCCTGTCCATCGATCCCAAACGCGTGCTTCAAAATTATAGGGATCAGGTCGCACTACATCTTTGCCATTGAAAATTTTATTGCCGGTTTGGCCTTGAATATCAAGTGAAAAATCGAAATTTTTATAAGCCAGATTTATATTAAGACCAAAAATGAAATCCGGCACTGGAGAACCTATATAAGTACGGTCATTTCCGTCGAGGCGGCCATCGTCATTAATATCAACAAAGCGCAAATCACCCACACCAGCTTGTGACATATGCGGATAGGCATCGAGCTCGGCCTGAGTTTGGAAGACACCATCGGTTACATAACCATAAAATGCACCCACAGGTTTGCCAACGCTGGTAAGGGTTACAGGAATACCATTCCCCAAATATCCGCTTACAAGTACAGAATCTACGCCGCTATTTCCTCCAATATTGAGTACTTCATTATGGATTGTAGTTCCCAGAAGCCCAATGCTATAGCTTAAATCTCCGATTTTTTCGCGCCATTGCAGGTTGAACTCAAAACCGCGGTTTAACACGGAGGCTGCATTGTATCTCACCCTTACGCCCTGGCCGTTGCCCAGATGTCCGGGAGTAGATAATTCAACTAAAATATCATCTGTTTGCCGGTTGTAATAGTCAAATTCGCCGGTAAGCCGGTTGTTAAAAAAGCCGACTTCAAGTCCGATATCTGTTTGGGAGGTCGTTTCCCATTTCAGGTCAGGATTTCCTGTTTTGATGTATGTGGCTGCCGGAAATGGTGCATCCGGATTGCCAAAAATGGCAAAAAGGTCAGATTGAACACGTGCAAAGCGGTCGAAATAGCTGATCTTGTCATTACCAATCTTGCCCCAGCTGGCACGTACTTTCAGGTTGGAAAGTTGCCCCATATCTTGCATGAAATCTTCGTTGATCAAATTCCAACCCAGCGCAAATGAGGGAAAATTACCATAGCGGTTTTCGGTGCTGAATTTGGATGATCCGTCACGCCGGAATGTTACCGTGGCAATATACCTGTTGTCGTAAGTATAGTTGGCACGGAAAAGATACGATATCATATTGTAGTATTGATTGGCATCCACACCATTGAAAATACTTTGTAACATATTGATATTGTTGCTTTCATCAATTACATATGGTGGTTCGATATACCAAAAATCTTCGCCATCCCGAATGAGATTTTGTCCGGAAATGCCGAGAGATTCCGAGCGGATTTTTTGCATAGTGTAACCCGCAACTGCATTGATAGCGTGTTCGTTAAATTGCTTGTTGTAAGTAAGGGTATTTTCCCATAGCCAACTGAAATTATCGCTTGAGCTCTTAGCCAAATCGCTGAAAAGATTTTGCTGCTGCGATGCCGTGCCGTCAGGATTATAAATGGTATAGGCTGGTGTGAAACGCTTTGCTTTGTTAAAGGAGGCGTCAATGCCATAGCTTGAACGGAATACGAAATCTTTTGCAATTGTTGCTTCTGCAAAAAGATTTCCAACACCTCTGACCCCTGAGCGATAATCGTTGGAATAAGCCAGATCGGCCAGCGGATTTCCAACATTGTAAACCACACCAAAACTTCCGTCATCATAATAGGGTTCCAAAACAGGTTGTGCCCTGTAAACCTGATAGGTTACGTTTGGTGCGTTACGCTGCTTAAAAGGTGTGATGGTAAAATTATTCCCAATTTTAACACGGTCATTTACATTATAGGAATTATTGAGTTTAATACTCAAACGCTGATAAAAACTTTGGGGAATAATCCCATCTTGATTGTATGCTCCTAAACCAATGTAATAATTTGATTTTTCGGTTGCTCCTGAAATAGAGAGCTGAATATTTTGCATAGGCGCAGTGCGAAAAATAAGATCTTGCCAATCAGTATTTGGCACAGCATCTACATTGTTGTAAGAGCCTGGCCTGATTTCATTGGAGATAATTGCAAACTGTCTGCCATCAAGCAGGTCGATTTTTTCTGCAAGCTGCTGAATGCCATATTCGGCACTGAAATTAAATTGGGTCTTTGTTTGTTGTTGTTCAGCGGTTTTTGTTTGAACTAAAATAACGCCATTGGCTCCCCTTGAACCGTAAATTGCTGTGGCAGAAGCGTCTTTGAGTACTTCCATCGAAAGGATATCTGCTGAATTGAGGAAAGAAATATCATCCAGAATCATGCCGTCAACCACATAAATAGGTGAGGAGTTGTTGATTGTACCAATTCCGCGAACGCGCACTGTAACACCTGAACCTGGAGCACCAGAGTTGCTGCTAACTTGCACACCAGTTACTTTTCCCTGCAGGGATTGTTCGGGGTTGATGCTGGTGATTTTACTTATTTCTTCTGATTTGATGGAGCTAACAGCACCTGTAAGGTCACTTTTTCTTACTGTTCCGTATCCGATTACTACAATTTCATCGAGTAATTCGCTGCTTACTATTAATTCGACATTGATGGCATTTCTACCGCCTACTTCAATTTCTGAAGTTTCGTAACCAGTATAAGAAAATTGAAGCACTTTTTCATCAGCCTGAAGCTCAATCGTGTAATTGCCATCGAGGTCTGTAATCACTCCTTTAGTGGTTCCTTTCACAACAATATTTACCCCGGGAAGCGTTTCTTTGGTGTCGCTACCCGTTACTACACCAGTCACGATTTGTTGTGCAAACAGATTCGTACCTATAAATAGCAACCCAATGCTAAATAGGACAGGTTTCAATAAGCGTAGATATTTATTCATAAGTTTGATTATAAGTTGTCAAGGTTGTTTAATTTCGTCGAGCCATCCGCCATTAAAACCTGCTTTTTGCAGGCCTTTGATGATGTAGGGATTTTTCTTTAAAATGTTCCAGATCAATTCGCTTTGATGGTTTTCAAGTTGAAGCAAGAGTGCTCCCTGATCAATTCCAATATAATCAGGTGCAAACCATCCTGTTACACTTACGCTTAGATTGAAAGCATCAGCAAAACCATATTTGCGGTAGATTTCATTTCCGAATTTTTGATACATTTCGAATAGTGCGTCTGTTGCTTCCTGCGGTGCAAAGGGGATCGAGCCTCCAGCTGCCGTGGGAGCAATAGTGCCATCGTCCTGATTGTAATCTACAGCTACTCCTCTGGCATTGTATGATTTGAAATCGACACTGTCGGTATTCCATTTTTTCCAGCCTAGTCCCGGACCATCACTGGCTGTAAGTCCCCAGATATTTTCACTGTATCCATTAAAGTTCAATGGATTACGAATGCAGTAGGCGCGATTACTTAAGGTAGCACGACGACTGTTTTCGAAATAATCAATATTTTTCTCTCGCATATAATCATCCTGTATCCCCCTAAAATCAATGAATGCGTGTGAATATTGATGGCCAAACAGTGGACCAAAGTTAACATGCTCATAGCCTTCAAAGTTTTCCCACAAATAAGTTGAGGTCCAAACATCCCATGAATTTTCCGAAAGGGGATAAGTTGGAGATCCCATAGCCATAATGAGCAAAATCATGGCTTCGTTATAACCTTTCCACTTGGCTTCAATAAAGCCAGATTCAGGTTTCCAACCCATACTCATTGTGGTTTTATTGTCCATCATCCATTCCCAGTTTACATTTCGGAACAGCTCATCCGAAAGCTTCCTGATTTGTTGCTCGGTGGGTTCATTTTCATCAAAATAACTCATCACGGTTAGAATGCCAGCCATTAAAAGCCCTGTGTCGATGGATGACAATTCAACATCTTTGTACCGTGTTCCACTTCCGTAATTCAAAAAATGATAGTAAAATCCGTGATGCCCACTGAATCCTTCTTTTTCAGCACCTTGAGGAGCATTTATTAACCATTGAAGTGTGTTTAGTACTCTTTTGGCAGCAAGGCTTCTGCTGATATATCCATTTTCAACACCTATTATGTAAGCAGGAAGTGCAAAACCGGTAGCGGCAATGCTGGTAAAATGTTTCGTAGGATAGCGATCGTCTGATTGCCAGGTTGCAGAATCAACAACCTGCCAGAAATAATTGAAAGTGCGCAATTTAAGATCAGCTAGAAAGGCTTCTTTTGTTAAGCTGAATTCAGGTTTGGGCGCGTTTGAACTATTTGAAGATCCAGTAAAGTTGCATGAACTGTTCACTAGAAAAATACCAGCCAATAGCGTGATGGCTAATGCTAATTGTGAACATCCTTTAATTTTCTCTTTAAAATTGTTTCGCACTGCGCTTAAATTTTTTGCTAAAGTTACAACGAAGCGCAAACGATTGCGAGGAATTTACATCAACTTGACTACTTCGGCATAAATTTGTTTGATTTTATTACCCCTTTATTACCTCATCATAGTACATGAAAAGTTTATAAATAGTTGTAAAACAGATTATAATAATCGAATAAATTTTACAATATTTTTAAAACTCTGGTATGATATCTTGAACAAAACTGGATGATAATGCTTAAAAGTTCTTGTTTTAATGCTTAAAATTGAGGTTTGAGGAATGTATTAGAGGCAATTTTTTAAAAACTAACAATGAAATCTGATAAGCTTTGATCAGAAAAAAGACCCAAACGCTTCCTGATTCGGTAGCGTTTTTCTTCCACTCCCCGAACAGAAATATTCAATAAAGGTGCTATTTCCTTACTTGAGAGATTTAACCTTAAATAGGCACATAATCTGAGATCGCTGGATGTAAGATCAGGGAAGCTGGTTTTAAGACGTTTAAAGAAATTTTCGTGTGCCTGATCAAAAAGATGTTCGAACATTTCCCAGTCATTTTCGCTGTTTAAGCCTTTGTCGATTTGTCGGGCAAGCGAAACATAGTATTTATTGGGCAAGCGATAGCCAAGTTCATTTTTTAGGGCATCGAGTTCGTCTTTTATTCCAATTAGTAACTCATTTTTCTGAATCATCAACATGGTGTTTTTGGCTAACTCCATATTTTTATTTGAAATCTCAGATTGAAGCTTTTCATTGGAAAGTTTCACCATTTCAGCTTCGGCATGTTCTTTTTCCTGTATGAGTTTTTGACGTTCTTCTTTTAAAATCTTTTCCTGTAGTTTCCATTTTCGTCTTCTATAAGTAATTCGAATCAGGATTATCAGGCTAAGAATGAGCAGGATATCCAAACTAATGGCAAAAGTGGATAAAAACCAAGGGCGTTTAATCTCAAAGTTTACACTAGTGGTGGGTGTAATAATTCCTTTTGAGCTTAAAGTTCTCACTTCAAATCTGTAATTTCCTGATGGGAGTCTTGAGTATTGAACTTTGCTTTGGTCAGTCCATTCACTCCAGCTTTTTTCCAGACCGATCAAGCGGTATTGGAAATACTTTTTACGACCAACCGGATCAGCATTTGAGAAGGTTACTTCAAAAGTATTGAATGTATTTTTGATCTTAAGCACCTTACCTTCAGGTGAAAATGATTCTGTTTTGTTTGAGATATTTGTGAAAGAGATGGATTTTACAAAAGGTGGAGAAAGTGTTTCTGTAAGTCTGTTCAATCGATTGATGTTAAGGATGGAAAAGCCATCTTCGAGGCAAAAAATATGTAAACTATCGTTGAGCGGAATAATTTGTTCATAATCCTCTATCAGGTTCAAATCATAAAGATCGGGTAAGATTCTGTAGAGCAACTTTGAAGTTCCGAAACGAATTTCAAACAGTCCAATTTCAGTATCTTTTATAAGCCAATATTTGTAGTGGCCAGCGTTAAGTATATTTTTAGCTGCTGCAAAACTACCCAGTTGCTGGTTTAATGCTGTGTAGGGGATAATTTTTTCGTTCATGGCATCCCATTGAAAAATGGAATCGCCCGAAGGTATCAAAATGCGGTTGTCAACAGTAAAAGGCCTGTTTGAGGTGAAGTTCAAACCGTTGTTTTCATTTAGTTGCGAGTAGCTTAACACACTATCAAAGCGCGAATTAGGCTTTAATAAATAGAGACCTTTTATGGTGTGACCCAGCAGTAAATTCCCCAGATGATCTGAAGCCAAAAACCTTTGTGGTGCATTCACGCCTTCTAAAACATTTTTTTTTGACCAATAGCCTTTTGCTTTGTCAAATACAACAATTTCATTATAAGTGCTTTGCAATCTTATCTCTTGATATTGCTGATAGGGTTCCAGGTTATAGCCGCCATTGATGTCGCTTACTTCAATGAGTTGGTTTTCTTTGATCAAATAGGTTCCTTCGTTTAAGCCACAATAAAGTTGCCCTTCAATTTCGCGGATAAACCAAACTTGTCCCTGGCTTTTGGGGATAAAAACAGGATTGATAAAAGTCCCGGATTTATCTAAGTTAAACTTATAAATCCCTTGATTAGTGCCGATATACAATTTTGATTTATGCAAAGCTGCTGCATAAACTGAGCCTATGTCAACATCTGGCTCATGGTAATTTTCGAAGGGTGAGCCAAACCAAATAAAGTCAAATCCTTTATCAAGTCCAGCCCAAAGGTTGTTATCATTATCACTTATCAGTGATAAAATAGTGTTGTTTTGCAAATGATTAGAACTATTTAAATGATTTTCCAGCGTCCCATCGGTTCTCAAAATATAGAGCCCTTGCAATATTGTTCCAAAAATTAGTCGGTTGCCAATTTTTAGTCCATTATTTAAAATGCTGGTTTTAAGAGCTTCCTGAGCTTCGTTTGCAAAGGGTTTAAAATCGTTTTCTTCCAAAACAAACAAACCCTGAGAGCTGGTTCCAAAAAGAATCTTCCGTGAGGATAAGGCTATTGCCGTTTTCACTTCCGTTGAGCTAAATTGTTCGCTGTTTTTTAGAGGAATGAACTCATTCTGAATAATTTCGTATAACAAACCTCCAATTTCCTGAACGAAAAGCCGTTCTCCACTATCTAGTAAAAACAATATTGATCCGGGAATATCCAGCTGCCTGAGTTCTTTATTTTCAAGGTAAAATAATGCGCCGAAGCTTTGAAAATAAGTTCTCCCTTCATGGCGTGTTATTTTCCAAAATTCTTGATTTTTAAGTGTTTCTTTATCAATATTTTCGCTTAAACTGGAATACGAAAAAACTCCATTCTCATCTTTTTCCCAGAATCCAAATTCTTCAAAACTGCCTGTGAAAACACGGTTATCATGAGTAAAAACTGATCTCACAATAGTTTTTGAAGGGGTTTCAAATAGTTTTGTTTCGGTGCCGTCTAATACAAACAAACCTTTATTATTGGCCAAAAATACAGTTCCTTCCTCATCCAAACTCATGTCCCAGTTTTGGTTGCCAGCCTTGTACATATCCGGGCTAAAATGATTTACTTTGTAATAGCTTTGGGCAATCGAGCCGGAAAAAATTCCTGAAATGAAAAATAATATCAACAAAAGCAAACGCTCTGAATAGCAGGAAATCAGAGGATTAATTGATTTATAAGAATGAAAAGAGACCAGCTTTTTCATAAGTTTATCTCTTGATTTCAGCGGACGAAAATTTAAAATTGTGTTACTGTCAAAACTTTGACTTAATGGTGGTAAATTTAAATATTTTTGGCTTAACGTATCACAATTAACTAATATTACTTGTAACTTGCAGCCGCTAAACCAAATACTTTATTAATTTTATTTCCATAGAAACATATGACAACAACCAATGATTATTTTGCCCACGAAACAGCTGTGATCGATGAGGGCTGTGAGATTGGTAAGGGAACAAAAATTTGGCATTTTACGCACATTATGTCAGGCTGTACGATTGGCGAGAACTGTAATTTCGGACAAAATGTGGTGGTGTCGCCAGGAGTTGTGCTGGGGCGCAACGTTAAAGTTCAGAATAATGTGTCTATTTACACCGGAGTGATTTGCGAGGACGATGTTTTTTTGGGCCCTTCGATGGTTTTCACTAACGTTATTAATCCCCGAAGTGCCGTGAATCGCAAAGCAGAGTATGCTAAAACTATCGTTGGTCGCGGAGCTTCAATCGGTGCTAATGCTACTATTGTTTGTGGTAATGATATTGGTGAATTTGCCTTTATTGGTGCCGGAGCTGTTGTAACCAAAGAAGTTCCTGACTATGCTTTGGTAGTGGGCAATCCGGCACGTCAAGTGGGCTGGATGAGCGAATATGGCCACCGCCTCAAGTTTGATGAGCATGGAATGGCCCAATGTCCTGAAAGTAAAGAAAAATACCAGCTTTCAAACGGAATCGTTCGTAAAATTTCTGAATAAAAATTTTTTCAAATAGCAGAATATGAAAGTATTAGTAACGGGAGGAACGGGTTATATTGGTTCACACACGGTTGTGGAATTGCAAAAGGAGGGTTTTGAAGTTGTGATAGTGGATAATCTCTCAAATTCTCAGGAATGGGTGGTAGATGCTATCGCTGAAATTTCCGGAAAAAGACCTCATTTTGAGCAGTTTGATTTGTCTGACCAACAAAAAACAACTGAGTTTTTCAGACGGCATTATGATTTAAAAGGTGTAATTCACTTTGCCGCTTTTAAAGCCGTTGGCGAATCTGTAGAAAAACCTTTGATGTATTACCGAAATAATCTGGTCTCGCTGATAAACATACTCGAAAGCATGATTGCTAGCGGTGTGCCTAATCTGGTTTTTTCATCTTCCTGCACGGTTTATGGTCAGCCTGATGAGCTGCCAGTTTCCGAAAATGCACCTATAAAGAAGGCAGAATCACCATATGGTAATACCAAGCAAATTTCCGAGGAAATTATCCAGGATACCATCAATTCCAATAAGGTAAATGCAATAGCGTTAAGATATTTTAATCCCATCGGGGCGCACGAAACAGCAAAAATCGGTGAACTTCCGCTTGGCGTACCAAACAATTTGGTGCCGTTTATTACGCAAACGGCGATTGGAATTCGTGAGCAACTTTCTGTTTTTGGAGAAGATTACAACACACCGGATGGAACGGCGATTCGCGATTATATTCATGTTGTGGATCTGGCTCAGGCCCATGTGGTTGCGGTGAAACGTATGATTGAGCAAAAAATGAAAAGTGATTTTGAGATTTTTAATCTGGGAACCGGAAATGGCTATTCTGTTTTGGACGTAATCAAGTCGTTCGAAAAAGTTAGCGGAATGAAACTGAACTATAAAATCGTTGATCGCCGTCCGGGCGATGTGGAACAGGTTTGGGCAAATCCAAACTGGTCAAACGAAGAATTAGGATGGAAAGCTCAAAGAAATCTCGACGAAATGACCGCTTCTGCCTGGAAATGGGAACAATATTATCGTAATAAAAAGAAAACCAATTAAATATGAAAAAGATTTTAATAACCGGAGGCGCCGGATTTATCGGCTCTCATGTGGTGAGGCTTTTTGTAAATAATTACCCCAACTATCAGATTTACAACCTCGACAAGTTAACTTATGCCGGAAATTTGGCTAATCTGAAAGATGTAGAAGATAAACCAAATTATCATTTCATAAAGGCAGACATCATTGATGGAGAGCAGGTGCAGGCTCTTTTTGAGGAACATCAGTTCGATAGCGTTATCCATTTGGCTGCCGAATCGCATGTAGATCGCTCAATCGCTAATCCGATGGAGTTTATTATGGCCAATATTGTTGGCACCGTCAACTTGCTCAATGCTGCGCGTCATCAGTGGCAGGGCGATTTTGAAGGCAAACGCTTTTATCATATTTCTACTGACGAAGTTTATGGCTCGCTTGGGCATACTGGATTTTTCTACGAAACTACACCTTACGATCCGCATAGCCCGTATTCGGCCTCCAAGGCCAGCAGCGATCACCTGGTGAGGGCTTATCATGATACTTATAACCTGCCGGTTGTAATTTCTAATTGCTCTAATAATTATGGGCCAAATCAATTTCCAGAGAAGCTTATACCGTTGATTATTAATAATATAAGAAACGAAAAGCCACTTCCTGTTTATGGCAAAGGCCTCAACATTCGCGATTGGCTTTATGTGGTTGATCATGCCCGTGCCATTGATGTAATTTTTCATCAGGGAGGCGATGGTCAAACCTACAATATTGGCGGGCACAACGAATGGAAAAATATTGACATTGTAAAGCTTGTTTGCGAGATCATGGACGAGAAACTTGGCAGAGCTGATGGAACTTCCGAAAAGCTGATCACCTTTGTGAAAGACCGTGCCGGCCACGACTTACGTTATGCTATTGATGCCAGCAAATTGCAGAAAGAACTGGGCTGGATGCCATCGCTTCAATTTGAGGAAGGCATCAGAAAAACCATCGACTGGTACCTCGAAAATCAAACCTGGCTCGATGAGGTAACATCGGGGAATTACCTGAAATATTACGAAGATCAGTATCAGAAACGTTGATTGAGCGACTCAAAATTGAAGCCTCTAACTTGTTTTGGAGGCTTTTTTTATGAGAAATTGAATTTTTCAGGAATGTAATCCCGAAAAACCATAATAATTCGGGATTATGTTCCTGAAATATTATAATAATTCGGGAATTGAAATAGAAATTTTGTATTTTTGTCAGAAATATTTCATTAATGATACAGCGAACTTTGGAAAAATTAGTTCAAAAGCAGCTTTTTCAAAAAAAAGTTTTGCTGCTTTACGGGCCAAGGCAAGTGGGCAAAACTACTTTATTAAAAAGGATTATGGCTGATTTTGAAGGTGAAACACTGTTTCTAAATGCGGATGATCCAACGGTTTTTAATTTATTGAACCGACCCAATACCATGCAGCTTAAGCAATTAATCGCTGATAATAAATTTCTTATTATTGATGAGGCACAGCAGATTCCGGAGATTGGGCTAACCTCAAAACTTATTGTTGATACTTTTGAAGGTGTTCAATTAATTTTGAGTGGATCATCCTCGTTTGAGTTGGCATCGCATATGCAGGAACCATTGACAGGAAGAAAAAGAACGGTGTTTCTTTTTCCGGTTTCATTTTCGGAATGGCAAAATCACATCGGATTTTTAGAAGCTGAACAGGATTTGGAAAATAGATTGGTTTTCGGCTTTTATCCTGAAATATTGAATAAGCCTACTGATCAATCGATTGCTCTTCGCGAATTAACAGATAGTTATTTATACAAGGATGTGTTGATGTACGGGAATTTAAAGCGTCCTGATGAAATAAAAAAGTTGCTGCAAGCATTGGCATTTCAGCTTGGAAGCGAAGTTTCTTATGCCGAATTATCTGCGCAGTGCGGCTTAGATCCAAAAACTGTTGAGCGTTATATTGAAATTCTGGAAAAAGCTTTTATCGTTTTTCGCCTGCAATCATTTAGCAGAAACTTGAGAAACGAGATTAAAAAGGGCCGTAAAATCTATTTTTACGATAATGGGATCCGAAATGCTGTGATCAACCAATTACAGTTTTGGCCAGGGCGGCAGGATAAGGGTGCATTGTGGGAAAATTTCCTGGTCAGCGAACGCCTAAAACACAATAATTATGGCAGTCGTTATGTCAATACTTATTTTTGGCGGACAACCCAACAGCAGGAAATAGATTTTATTGAAGAAAAAAACGGAAAATTAATGGCGTTTGAGTTTAAATGGAATGAAAAGAAAAATGTGCGTTTTCCGGGATCCTTCCTAAATGAGTATCATCCGGAAGTGGCAGTAATCCATAGAAATAATTTTAGAAATTTCGTGATGGATTGATTTATGGCTATGAGCGATCAGAGTTTCTTTCATTCCTTTCAAATATTTACCTTTGCCAATTAAAATCAGAGCCATTTTGAAAACACCTACAATCAGTATTGTCATTCCGGCTTTTAACGAAGAAGAAGGAATCCGGCACGGACTCGAGCGAATCACCGAAATGCAATACCACAATCGTTATGAAGTAATTTATGTTGACGATGGTTCGTCTGATCAAACGTATGATATTATCTCTGAATATCCTGTAAAATGCGTCCGGCACAATGTCAACAAAGGTTATGGTGCCGCGCTGAAAACCGGAATCCGTAAGGCTAGTGGCGACAAAATTGTGATTCTCGACAGCGACGGACAGCACGATCCTAAATATATCGACACACTCATCGGGATGCTCAACGATCATGATATGGTGATTGGTGAGCGCACCGATGATTCATTTCAGGTGAAGCGCAGACAAAGCGGGAAAAGGTTTATCCGCATGATTGGCGAATTTTTGGTTGAACAAAAACTACCGGATTATAATTCTGGATTCAGAGGATTTGACCGAAAGTTGATAACCGAAATGCTTCACATCATGCCCAACGGTTTTTCTTTCTCAACAACCTCAACCCTGGCTTTTTTGAAAGAAGGATACACGATTGGAACTTTTCCCATTGTTGTCGAAGAACGAATTGGCAGACAAAGCAATGTGAAATTCATGAAAGATGGCTCAAAAACCATTTTGCTGCTGCTTCGTATCATTATGCTATTCAATCCGTTAAAGTTGTTTTTCCCGACAAGCATTTTAGTTTTCAGTCTGGGAATTTTATGGGGAATAGCGGGTTATTTTATTGCTGACAGATTCCCTAATAGTGCTACTTTGATTACGATGATGGGCGTATTTATCTTCTTTTTTGGCTTGCTTGCCGATCAAGTTTCGATGCTCAACCGAACAAAAAGAAACTGATGAGCCGATACGAGCAGTCAGATCATAAAAACTGGTGGACCGACGAGGATGTTGAGGCGCATTGGGATCGGGTGGCTTCCATTTATGTTGCCGAGAATAACAAAGTAAAAAGTGCTCACGATCAGCGGTTTGTTGAAAGTATGGTGCACTTGCAACTCAAAAATGCTAAAAAAGTACTGAATGTAACCAGTCGTGATGCCGAGGCCGATGATTTTATTCATCTGGAAAATTCTGAAATCGAGGTGATTAATGCTGAAATTTCTGCCGGGTTAATGACCGAAGCCGCCAAATTGCGTCCGCAGATTATTCAACAGAAAATTGAAACCTACAGCCAGTTGCCATTTCAAGACAATACTTTCGATCGGGTGTTAAGTCTCGAAACCCTCGAACATGCGGCTGATCCGCTGGCTTTTTTAATGGAAATGCATCGCGTTAGCACTGCTGATGCACGTTTGGTGTTAAGTTGCCCGCCTGCCACCAGCGAAATTCCTTACCAGGTTTTTACCAAACTATTTGGCGGACATGGGGAAGGCCCTCATCGCTTTTTGCCTTCCAATGAAGTAAAAGCAATGATGCGAAAAGCAGGTTGGAAATTACTATTGCATAAAGGCACAGTTTTGATACCCGTTGGGCCGCAGCCTTTGCAGCAGTTTGGCGAACGTTTTATCAATGCTTTTCAGGGTAGTTTATTAGCAGAATTAGGAATCCGTCAATTTTTTGTTTGTGAAAAGTATTGATCAACTCCAATCGGTGATGCGGTCGCATTTGTGCACCCGCTGTGGAAGCTGTGTTGGCCTTTCTGGTGGTAAAATTGTATTCGAAGACAAAACCGGCAAATACCTACCGAAGATCATGTCGCCTATTGATGCCAACTTAGCCGATACGCTTTGGGAAGCCTGCCCGGGAAAGCAGTTCAATTTTCCTGATTTCCGAAAGGAATTTTATCCGGATGCTGCTCATTTTCATGCATTTATTGGTCCTTACGAGCGAATTGGGATTGGATATGCCGTGGATCCTTTGGTACGACATGAAGGAGCCTCAGGGGGAATTATTTCGGCAATCCTAATTTGGCTCCTGAAACAGAAAAAAATTGATGGGGCAGTGGTTTTGGGGATGTCAAAAACAGAACCCTGGTTAACGCAGGCTTTTATCGCTACCACTGCTGAAGAAGTTTTGCAGGGTGCTCAAAGCAAGTACATCATCAGTTCGACCAATGATATTTTGCCAGAGATTGAGGCATTTAATGGAAAACTGGCCTATGTTGGGCTTCCTGCTCAGATTCAATCCATCAGGAAACTACAGCGGATGAAGCATCCCTCAGTGAAAAATATCAACTATATTTTTGGACCTTTTTATGGAAATACCTTGCATTTTTCATCCGTTCACAGCTTTTTAAAAACGCATGGAGAAAAAGATTACCATAATATCACCAGACTTTATTTTCGCTATGGCGAATGGCCCGGGAATATGCGCGTTGAGTTGAAATCGGGAAGAGTAATTGAACTTAAGAAGTTTCATGCCAATTACCTGATTCCTTTTCATATTTTACGTAATAGCCTCTATTGCACGGATTTAACGAATGAATTTACAGATATTTCAGGTGGAGATGCCTGGGCTCCGGTTTATGAGGAGCGTGGTAAAGGTTTTTCAATGGTAATCAGCCGGAGCAAGAAAGGTGATGCATTGCTTCGGGAAATGATTGAAGCCGGCTGGCTCAGTTTTGATCAAATTACTGAACAAGAGGCTATTAAGATGCATTCGCATGGTTATGATTTCAAAAAAAGAGGTAGTTTTATTCGAATTAAATTTAGAAAATGGTTTAGAAAAAGTGTGCCGGATTATGGTTATGAGGTGAGTGGGTTTGCTTTTTCCCGTTATCTAATGGAGATGGTGATTAGTGGCTTGTTTGTTCTGCTTAGTACAGGATTTTCCCGTTGGATGATAGAACTGTTTCCGCCAAAGTTTATTGGTGGTATTTTTGAGAAAACAAGAACTATTTGGAAGCAATCAACACATAAGATCAAAAGGCAAGACTTGTGATGAGTAAACAAACAAGAAGTTTATTGATCAAGCTGACCGGCTCTGCACTTATCCTTTTTGTGCTATTTCGTTTGATTGATATCGATACAAAGGAATTCACTGCAATCCTACAGGAATTAAATATTTCTTATTATCTCATTTCGTTGCTTGGTGTGATTATAGTGCTTGCAATTAAGAGTTTGCGCTGGCAGCAAATTATTAAAAATGAAGGTTTTTACTATTCGCCTCAAAAGGCTTTTGGAGCCTATATGGCATCTTTTACGATAGGTGTAATCACGCCTGGAAGAATTGGCGAAATAGCTCGTTTGTATTACCTGAGACAGGATTGTGAAGTTGATTTTCTCCCTTCATTCAGAACGATCGTAACTGATCGGATTTTTGATTTGGGTGTGCTGGTTATGCTGGCAATTGCAGGATTGTTTTATTATACCGGCTTGCTTGAAAATAATATTTATCTTGCTGTTATTGTCGGCGTTACGATTTTTTTTATTGGTTTGTTTCTCTCCACTTTGCTGATTCAATATTTAAAGAAAAGTACAAAATTGAGCAATAACCAATTCCTTATTTTTATTGATCTTAGTCTGAAACAAGCGATTGACTTAAAATCTGTTAAGCTTTGGGGTATCACACTTTTAGCTTATCTGGCTTTTTATGGTGCTTTGGCTTTGATTTTCCTCGCTGTAGGCATTCAGCTAAAAATTGTGGATATTGCGCTCATTTTTAGTGTTGTAAGCTTGGCAACACTATTGCCAATTTCCTGGGCTGGATTTGGAACTCGTGAAGTGAGCCTTGTTTACCTGCTTTCTTTTTATCAGGTGCCAGCCGAAATAGCTATAACTTTTTCTTTATTGCAATTTGGTGCCTTTTTCCTATTTGGAGGAATTATCGGGTTGGTATTCTGGTTGCTGATGCCTATTTCTTTGGAGAAGATAAAATCTGACAGCCGATTGCTAAAGCAAATGATCAGCCGAAAGAAAAAGTCTGATACACCTCTTGAAAATGAACGTTAAAATTTCTACCAGTTCAGTCTAGCTACATTCTCCTCAATTCCAGTGGTAGTGGCTTCAGTTGGTAAAATCGCTTCAGGTTTCAGGTAATGCAATTGATGTTTGGCTTTGAAATGTGCTTCTCCGCCTCCGGTGATATTGAGCATAATCACAGCATCTTTTTCCACCAGGCCTTGCTCAACAGCTTTGATCAGGGATGCTGTGGCAATGGCAGCCGCCGGATGCAAATCAACACCTTCGATTTTCTGAAACAGCAGATTAGCATCCCTGGCTTCCTGATTGGTAGATGAAAGCACCATACCGCCTGCATCTGATAAGGCATCGAACAGCCCACCCTTGATGGGATAGGGCGGCTTGCGGTTCGAAAGCACTTTGGCATCAATTTCATCTACATGACTGCGCGCCTCCTGATGATCATAAGCAAGCATCTCGCGCGAGCGTGCTTCCCAGGCTTTTTTTATTGGAACAAAAGGATGATTCTGCGAAACCATCAATTTCATTTTATGCGAGCCAAAGCGACCATCCTCAATAAAACGCAGATTAGCCTCCCAGGCAGCAATAGCTCCCGTTCCGCTTCCAATGGCCTGAAAATAATAATCCGGAATGCGACCAATAAAAGTAGTTGCTGATAACATGGTTGTACCCATACCATCTCTGCGGGCAACGTTTTTAGCTCCACCTTCAGCATAAAAACCCTCTAAACCAATGATTTGATTGGAAAGGTGGATGGCATCAAAATAGTCGCTTCCCTTTTCGGTTGCAAGTAATTTTACGCAGGGATTCAATGGTTTTTCAAACCAGAGCGCATCCAGATTGGCTTCCGGAACACACAATAAAAGAGGGATTTGGTTGTCGGAACAAACCTGTGCAAAGGCTCTTGCTGTATTTCCTGCAGAAGCTACCACCAACACCTTTGCTTTCATTTCATCCGTGATTCTTCCGCCTACGGCATAAGCCTCCGTTTCTTTAAAAGAACAGCTTGGCATAAAAGCTCCCTTTTCGGGCCAGTAGCCACTGAAAGTGATGTAAAGGTTTTCGAGTGATAATGCTTTGGCCAGTCCGGTGCTTTTGTAGGTAACAGGTGCCGTGGATCCTCGTAGTATGCGATTTACCGGCAACCAGTCGGCAAAGGTGTATAGCCCATATGCATCGCCTTTCGGCTGGATTTGTTTGGTCGCATAAACGGCTCTGATCAGGCTTGGCTGTTCACCTTCCGGCGGATCGAGCAGCCAGCCCGTGTCGTCAAATACCTTTCCTGATGCAATTGATTGTAACTTATAAGAGGTGGGCGTAAAGTTAATTTCCATTGAATAGCAGTGTCAAATTGAAAATGAGTAGCAAAGGTACAAAAAGCGAATAATTTTATCGACTATTTCTTTTGAGATAATGGGTCGTCCGGCATTTGTTTCATATCCTTTAATAAGAATACAAAGTATCGTTTGGCTGGTATTCCCCGACGATTTATCGTAATAGTATCAGATGGAACAATTTGTTTAAAGTATTCAGAATAAATGCTATCGGGTGATTGATAATCGCGGCTGTTTGTGATATACCAATAATCTGCCCCCATTTGAAAGTTTCCACGTTCACGATTGATCCACATATATTTATGTAGATTTCGTGGTTTGCCTAACCCAAAAACTTTAATTGCTAAAGGTCGGGCGATATAGTAATCTATATGTGCCAGCGGAAACCAGTGATCTCCAATTATTCCAGCTTGTTTTGGCATTTCACCTGAGTTTATATGTCTTTCAACAATTGCTCCGAAATGTTTGTCCATTCCCCGCCAGCCAAACATATCAAGCGTAACATCATTTTTGCCCAGCTGATGAAAGTGCTGCTGATCTTTTACAGGAATTATTGCATATTTTATTTGTAACGCTCCTAAAAGAATTACAATGAAAAGTGTCAGCATGGCCATTTTGACAACAGTTGGAATTCGAAAGGTTATAGCTTTTTTTTGTTCATCCAACCATGCAGCAGCAAAAAAGATCAAACTAACATAGGCCGGACCCGTCCAATGCGGTAGTGTTGACCTGAATAAAGCAAAAAACAAAAAGATTACAATCAAAGGGAGTGAGATAAAAAGCAGTAAGTTATATTCTGCAATCCGAAAACTGAATTTTCCTTTTGCAAGACCGATCAGCCCAATAACAGTGAGTACCACATTTATAGGATTATTATAGAGTAATTGTCCCGCCAATTCTGTAAAAAATAAATCGAGACGTAGCGGACTGTTCACTAAACTGATTCGCTCACTTTGAAAGCTGAAACTTATAAAATCATTATGCAGATTCCATATGAATACCGGTAAGAGCAGAATGATAGACAATAATACTGATGCATATAAGCTCCACGATTTGAGCCATCTACGTTTGTAGATCAGTACATAGATTCCAACTCCGAACCATAAAAATACGGCAGTGTATTTTGAGAGCATGGCCAGGCCCGTAAAAAATCCGGCTAACAACATCTGGCGATTTTGATCGGAGTTGTTCTTACTGGAGAATGCTTTGATGAACTGCAATATGGCCAAGAGCCAAAAAAAGTTCTGAGGAGTATCGGGAAGGATAAAAATTCCTGTTATTACAAAGGCGTAAACGGAAGCATTGTATAAAAGCGCAGCATAAAATCCTGTTCTTGAGTTTTTTAAGATTCTTCCAATCTCAAAGATCAAAAGGGTATTAACCGTCATCAGCAGTACCGAACTAAAACGTAAACACAATTCACTGTCGAACAATAGGTTAAGACTGAAAAACTGAATCATCCAGCCTACCATTGGCGGATGATCAAAATGACTCCAATCGGGGTAAAGGGCATAGGTCCAGTAATATACTTCATCGTTTCCAAGTTCGATCCAGGCAGCCAGCAATGCCCGAATTGCAAAACTCGCGAAAAGTACCCATAAAAGTGGTTTTGGAAGCGACTTCATCCAGTTCATCAATGCGTAGTTTTTTTTGATTTCGATCGGCGTCTGATAACGATAAAAAATAATAAGGCTAACAGTAAGATGTTACCTGACCTTCTTAGCCATGTGCCTGTAACATCAAGTCTGGCAAGGCTTTGTCGTTTCATTTCGCCTTGAGTTTCGGAGCGGGTGACAGGATTCAAATACATCACTGATCCATCATCGAAATAAATTTCGGTTCTGACGTATGTATCTGAATCTTTAATTAAATAGACTCCTTTTTCGCTAAATACTGTCTTATGCAAATTTTTACCATTTTGTCCGATAAAATACATGCTATCAGCCATTTTGCTTACAACAACACTTAATGTATCCAAGTTCAATTTGGCTGAAACCAAAAAAGGAATATGCTTTGATCTCTCAAATTTTTCCAACATGGGTTCATCACCAATTCTAAAAAAGTCCATGCCGTAGGCCATACCATTATCCAGAGACCGAATAATTTCTGAGCGGTTTTGATTATTGGCAAATATCATCGTAAAGCGCCGGCCAACTTCATTACTGTTCGACACATCATGGGCATCATCATTTGCAAGCATATAGATGCGATGACCATGCGAAAGAGCTGTATCCCAGTGTGGGACGGATAAACGGATATTGTTCAACACTTCCATCAATTGGTATCCGCTTAAATACTTCATATCATTGTAAGTGTAGCCATTTCGCAACACCGGATGAGCCAGGGCAATGAGGTCGCAATCCTCTTGTAATTCACATAAAATGTGCTGTTTATACCGAAGTGACTGATAAAAAGGATAATCAAGCCAAAGCACCTTTGAAGCTCCAATACAAACCTGATGGGTTTTTCTGATTCCGTAACCATGCTCATAAGTAGGGATATAAGCCTGACTTTCTTCCTGATATCGATTGATTTTCTGATAATCAGAAGTTGCTACATGATCGAAGCCAAGTCCTTTGTAAATACTATCAATCAGTTCATTAGAGTTTAATCTTCCATCCGTGATTCCACCCCAGGCCTTTGATTGTACCTGAAAATTATATTTGTATAAATTTAAGGAATCAATGTTTTGATAGGGATTGTAAAGTATTGATCCACTGAATGGTTTCGGCTCTTCAAATTGGTACGAAGGAGCCAGCAGGTAAAATGATAAAACCACAAGTAAAATTGTAATTACGAAGAGTAGCAATAGTTTTCCGATTATTTTAAGCAACTTGAATCCCTGCATAAAAAAATATTTGCTGCAAAAATAGACATTCTCCACGCATTTACGGATTAAGAATGTTGTATTTGATTTTTTATCAGTTTGAAAATATTTGCATTTGAAAGTATTAGTCTCTAATTTTGTCCTATTCCAAAAATTAGACCAACCGGAATGATCCTAATTTTCGGATGTTTAAGCAGAGTAACTAGTAGAAAACGGCTTATATGGACGCTTTTAAGATATTCATAGTTGAAGATGATGTATTTTATGGTGAAATGCTAAAGCATTATCTTGCGCTAAACCCTGATAATGAAGTGCATCTGTTTAAGACAGGAGAAGAGTGTCTGAAAAACCTTTATCGGGCACCAGCAATGATTTCACTTGATTACAGTCTCCCTGATATTTCGGGATTGGATGTAATGCGACAAATCAAGAAAGAACATCCTGATATTCCGGTGGTTATTGTTTCTGGCCAGGAGGATATCTCCACTGCAGTAGCCTTGCTTCGCGAAGGTGCCTATGATTATTTTGTGAAGGACGATGATGTAAAAGAACGGTTGTGGAATGTATTGAAAAAAATTCGGGAGAATGTCCAGCTTCGCAGTGAAATAAGCTATTTGAAGGAAGAGATTGGTCGCAAATATGAATTTCGAAACGTGATCAAAGGCAACAGCCCTTCGATCAAACAGATTTTTGGTTTGATCGAAAAATCTATCAAAACTAATATCTCCGTCTCCATAACCGGCGAAACCGGAACAGGTAAGGAGTTGGTGGCCAAAGCAATACACTATAATTCGAAAAGAGCAAAAAAACCTTTCGTAGCCATCAATGTTTCGGCAGTTCCGCGCGACTTGATCGAGAGTGAAATGTTTGGTCACGAAAAAGGTGCTTTCACAGGTGCCGTAACACGAAAGATTGGAAAGTTTGAGCAGGCTTCGGGTGGTACTATCTTTTTGGACGAAATTGGTGAGATGGACATGAATATGCAGGCCAAGCTGTTGCGCGTAATTCAGGAGCGCGAGCTGACCCGTGTTGGTGGCAACGAATTGATAAATATCGATGTGCGGCTTATTGTGGCCACCAATCGCAACCTGGCAGATGAGGTGCAGAAAGGAAATTTCAGAGAGGATCTGTATTACCGTTTACTGGGATTGCCCATCGAACTTCCTCCGCTGCGCTACAGGGGGAATGACATTATTTTGCTTGCAAAATATTTTGTGGATGAGTTTTGTAAGGAAAACAAGATGAAAAAACTTAGCATCACCGAATCGGCTCAACAAAAGCTGATGGGTTATCATTTTCCGGGCAATGTGAGGGAATTGAGGGCAATAATTGAACTGGCGGCAGTACTTACCGATGCCGATCAGATCGACGAAAGTCATATCAGTTTTAATTCGGCTGATGCTGCTGGCAACCTGTTGATGGAGGAAAGTTCGCTGGCTGAATATACCCGCAAAATTATCAGCTATTACCTTCAGAAATACAACAATAATGTACTGCTGGTGGCTAAAAAACTGGAGATTGGGAAGTCAACAATTTATCGGATGATCAAAGAAAAACAGATTTAAAATGGCACTGTCCGAACATGTCAATTATAGCCTCGAAAAATTAATTGGATTTGTTGGTGAAGATCCTGAGGCGATCAAAAATATGGTTAATCTGTTTTTGAACACAACCCCGTCCTTATTGAATGCAATCATTTCAAGTTTTCAAGAAGGTAGCCCGGAAATTTTAGCCAAATCAGCACATACACTAAAACCTACCCTGGATGTGTTTGGCATTCGCGATACCTACGATCTGATCAGAAATATCGAACAAAAAGCCAGGCGATCGGAACTTGATGAAGCCATGGACAAGCAAATAAAACAGCTTACCCATACGCTTGAACTAGTTTTTCAGGAATTAAAACTTGATTTCAACCTGCCTTAAAGCCCTGGAGAAAGCAAATTTCTTCCTGCAATCATCTCTATAAAGTGTGATTAATTAGATCATTTTTAAGAACAAATAACCTGTTTTTTGGTTATAATGGTAGGGTTCGCAAATTGATGCAATTCGCTAAAGAATTACTAACTTTGCAGCCTTATTTAAAAATGGTCTAAATAAGTAAATATGAGTGATCAAACAAATAATATCCTCGACGAAGTAACCAAAGGAGAGTATAAATTTGGCTTTTATACAGATATCGAAAACGATTTGGCTCCCAGAGGTTTAACCGAAGATACCATCCGGTTTATCTCTGCTAAAAAGGAGGAACCGGAATGGATGCTTGAATTCAGATTGAAAGCCTTTCGTCATTGGCAAACTTTGGAAGAGCCTGAATGGGCGCATTTGCATCATCCACCCATTGATTTTCAGGGCATCATTTATTTTGCTGCCCCCAAAAAGAAGCCGCAATTGAGCAGCCTTGATGAGGTAGATCCTGAATTGTTGGAAACTTTTGATAAACTCGGCATTTCGCTCGACGAACAAAAGCGTCTGGCTGGTGTGGCCGTTGATGCTGTGATTGATAGCGTGTCTGTGAAAACTACTTTCCAGGATACCCTTGCTAAGCATGGAATCATTTTTTGCTCCTTCAGCGAAGCTGTGAAAAATCATCCTGAGCTTGTTAAAAAGTATATGGGAACAGTTGTTCCTTACACCGATAACTATTATGCCGCGCTTAATTCGGCAGTTTTTAGCGATGGTTCATTTTGTTATATCCCTAAAGGAGTGCGCTCTCCGCTTGAACTTTCGACCTATTTTCGAATCAATGCTGCCAATACTGGTCAGTTTGAACGTACATTAATCGTTGCCGAAGCAGGCGGCTATGTGAGTTATATGGAGGGTTGTACAGCACCCATGCGCGACGAAAATCAGCTTCATGCAGCAATTGTCGAAATCATTACGATGGACAATGCTGAGGTGAAATATTCAACCGTACAGAACTGGTATCCAGGTGATAAACAGGGCAAAGGCGGCGTATATAATTTCGTAACAAAGCGAGGATTGTGTAAGGGAAACCGCTCCAAGATTTCCTGGACGCAGGTAGAAACCGGCTCATCCATCACCTGGAAATACCCAAGCTGTGTGCTGATGGGCGACAACTCAATCGGAGAGTTTTATTCGGTAGCCGTTACCAATAACTTTCAGCAGGCCGATACAGGTACAAAAATGATTCACCTGGGTAAAAATACCAGAAGTACGATCATTTCAAAAGGAATCTCTGCTGGAAAGAGCAACAACAGCTACCGTGGTTTGGTGAAAATAATGCCCGGAGCAATAAATTCCAGGAATTTCTCTCAGTGTGATTCTTTGCTTTTGGGCGATAAATGTGGAGCCCATACTTTCCCTTATATTGACACACGCAATCAGTCCAGCATTGTTGAGCATGAGGCAACTACTTCTAAAATATCTGAAGATCAGTTGTTTTACTGCAATCAGCGAGGCATTGATACAGAAAAAGCAATCGGTTTGATTGTAAACGGTTATGCCAAAGAGGTACTAAATAAACTTCCGATGGAGTTTGCCGTTGAAGCACAGAAATTGCTTTCTATCACACTTGAAGGCAGTGTGGGTTAGTCAAAAAAAATTAAGATTGAATTAAATACTTTTAAAAATGTTACTCAATATAAAAAATCTTACAGTTGCCATCGAAGGAAAAGAAATTATTAAAGGCCTTAACCTTCAAGTAAATAAAGGAGAGGTTCATGCCATCATGGGACCGAATGGAACCGGAAAAAGTACCCTGGCAGCTGCTATCACCGGACGCGAAGGCTATGAAGTGACCGAAGGTGAGATTTGGTATAAGGATCAGAATATCATCGAAATGGATGCCGATGAGCGTGCCAATCTTGGTATTTTCCTGAGTTTTCAATATCCGGTTGAAATTCCTGGCGTAAGCATGACTAATTTTATGCGTACTGCAATCAATGCGCAGCGCGAATACAGAGGTTTGCCCCCAATGCCGGCCGGAGAATTTTTAAAGCTGATGGAAGAAAAGAAAAAGCTGGTTGATATTCATTCCAAACTGACAAACCGTTCTGTAAATGAAGGTTTTTCAGGTGGCGAAAAGAAAAAGAATGAAATTTTTCAGATGGCTTTGCTCGAACCTACACTTGCCATTCTCGATGAAACAGATTCGGGACTGGATATTGATGCCCTGCGCACGGTTGCCAAAGGCGTTAACGAATTGCGTTCTGAAGAGAATGCTTTTGTTGTTATTACGCATTATCAGCGTCTGCTCGAGTACATCGTGCCTGATTTTGTGCATGTGATGTATGATGGAAAAATTGTGAAATCAGGAAGCAAGAACCTTGCACTGGAATTGGAAGACAAAGGCTACGAATGGCTCAAAGAGCAAAGCCTGGTCTAATATTTAACAAAAAGAATGATGGAAAAAGATACACTTCAGCAAGCTCTGCCCCTGGATCAGATGCTGATCGCCCAGTACCGCAATAACAAGGAACTGATCACAGCCAATGATATTCAATATGTGAGTGAGTTGCGCGAAGAAGCGTTTCAGACTTTTATGGAATCAGGTTTTCCGCATAGCGGCATGGAACAATGGCGGCATACCGATGTGGATGTGCTTACGGAAGATGCTTACCTCAATGAAATGGAGGTGCCCGACACCAAAAAAGATATAGAGGAATTGTTTCGCTGCGATATTCATAACTTTGATACCGAGACGGTTTCCATGTTGAATGGCTGGTATATCGATAAAGATAGCCCACTGAAAACCTTGCCTGAAGGTATTGTTGTTGGAAGCTTCAGGGAGGCAATGAAAGCCTATCCGCAGATTTTTGAACAGTATTATGGTAAGATCGCCCCAAAAAATGCTAACGGCTTTGTTCAAATCAACACGGCTATGATGCAGGATGGCGTTTTTGTCTGGGTTCCGGATGGTGTGAAATCAGCTAAAACCTTACAAATCATCAAGATACTCAACAAAGAGGAAC
>Ga0334884_1001371_pt1 | contig 36505 bp, 35 predicted proteins | sample GraSluR1_MG_7_FD_207215 | JGI IMG/M metagenome (GOLD analysis project Ga0334884, IMG submission 207215) | Sludge microbial communities from methane-producing bioreactor in Wageningen University, Netherlands - Granular Sludge_12_05 R1 | ecosystem: Engineered > Bioreactor > Anaerobic >... | reverse complement strand
CTTTCGTAACTGCCTGACTTCTGATTTTTTCTCTGCGCAGAATAGCTTTAACCCTGGCTATAATTTCACGGGCACTGAACGGCTTGGTTACGTAATCATCTGCACCCAATTCAAGGCCTAACACCTTATCAACCTCAAGCTCTTTAGCGGTCAGCATAATGATTGGGATATTTTTATTCTGCCTTATTTCACGACAAATCGAAAATCCGTCTTTTCCGGGCAGCATAATATCAAGCAGAATAAGGTCTGGCCTTTCAGATTCAACCTGCTGAAGGGCTTCATCACCATCATAGGCAGTAACGACCCTGTATCCTTCTTTTTCTAGATTATACTGCAAGATATCAACTATTGGCTTTTCATCATCTACTACCAGAATAGTATCCATCAGGATCCTCTCCCGTTTCAGGATGTTAAAAAAGTTCGCTTTTTAAAGCTTAAATCCCTTCTTGCAAACTTAACCAATACAGCCCGCCGGATTAAACCTTATTGCTTAAAAGCCCTTCTTCTGATGAAGAAGGGCTTGATGCATAAAGTATAATAACCATTACGGCCTGAAAAACTGCAGAGGATCAATTGGCTTATGCTGGTAATAAGTATGCCATTCACCAGTACCATCATCGAGCCGGACTTCGAAATGCAGATGAGGACCGGTGGAGCGACCGGTGGAGCCTGCCTTGGCAATGACATCCCCCTGTTCAACAACCATTCCTTCAGAAACAAGGTTTTGGCTGTTATGAAGATATAATGTCCAGAAGGAACCATGATACAAAATCAGGTAGTTGCCCTGGGTGCCTCCATATCCGGAAAACCAAACTACACCACTGTCCGCTGCCAGGATATTTGTACCGGTCTGGGCATGAATATCAATCCCGGTATGCCAGTTGCTGAAACCTCTGCCTGGCGTTACTTCTCCCCCACCCTCAACCGGCCAGATAAACTGTCCCGTGCCAACAGATGGTACTTTAGCAATTCCGTGTGCTTCAACCTGAGTAACCGGTTCAGTAATAACTGATTCCAAAATTTTTACCCGTGCTTTCTCAATGCCATTATCCCTGGTAACATGATAAACAATCTCTTTTTCTCCCTTTTCGCCTTCAACAAGAATTTCACTCTGTACGATCCACATTTCTTCATCGTACTCAATCTCAGTCTCAAATGGAATGTCTTCGGTAACAATTACTTCTTCCACTGTCCTGACATGTATATTATTATTGTCATTTAATGGAGCATCATCATTTAGCATCATTTCTGCCGGTGAAAGAAAAGCAAGAATCGTGTGATCATAGGCGCCCATCAAAGTGAAAGACTGTCTGCTCTCCAGCGCTGCCCGCTGAACACCATTAGAAACTGAGGATGCCACCATTACTGAGCTTTCTTCGCTTTTAGTAGTGACCATTTCTACCACGTCTTCGGGTTTATATATTTCCTCCGGCATAACAACACATGGTTCCAAGAGTAATTCATCTGTTATGCTTGAACTGAGCAGCCTGTTACCATATCCGGAACGGCTATATGTTGTTTTTAATTGATCAATAATAATTTGAAGATCGTTCTCCTGCTGCAAAGCAACCAGGGGTTCTCCATTTACTGTTAGCATGAAAGCTTCTGTTTCAAAAGTCATATTCTGGCGTATTAGGGATTCTACTGCTTCAGGGTTAAGCTTACTGTCAGGGATATATTGTTTTACCAGCATGATCTCGTCACCCGGTTCCATGTTCATACCGTAAAGATCTGCGCAGCGGGAAGTCAGCTCATCAACAAAAGCTTCAACATCTTTTGCTTCACCCACTGTTCCAACTTCCTGATCATTCAGATAAACAACAAAAACATAATTTCCGGCATAATCGTGTGCTGCAAGAGTCACTATCACCAATATTGTTGAAGCAACAGCAAAATGCAGGGCCCCGAACTTTCCTTTTTTAAACCAGGAAACAATGAAGTGAATTAATTTATTGAGGAAGAACAGTCTTTGTGATTTATGTATATTAACATCAGGCTCAATATTTACAGGCCTGGGTTTCATAATCAAATTCCTTTCTGCAATTCAAGATGTCAGCTTGCTTTTTTGTAACATTGCGGTTTTAAGATCCGCCAGGCTAAACGCTTATATTATATTTTGAATAAAAAAACGGCATTGCTGGTTAGGCGAACCGTTACAAGCGTATTATAACACTTTACCGTCCTCAGGGCAAACGCGAGAGAATGCCTCGTGCTGCCAGCAAACCGGTAGCCGAGGCTTGAATCAGCCCTCTTGTCACTCCCGCTCCATCACCTGCCGCATACAAGTTTTTTATTGTAGTTTCAAGATTTTGATTCAGGTTAAGACGAAAAGAATAAAATTTTACCTCTACTCCATACAAGAGGGTATGGCGGGAATTAACCCCGGGAGCTAATTTATCCAGGGCTTCAAGCATTTCAATGATAGCCAAAAGGTACCTGTATGGTAGAACCAGGCTTAAATCGCCCGGGGTAGCTTCTGAAAGAGTGGGCCTGACCAATCCCCGCTTTATTCTTTCCGGGGTAGACCTGCGGCCCATTAACAGATCACCCAGACGTTGCACTAAAACACCGTCTCCCAGCATATTTGCCAGACTGGCTATATAACGACCATAACGAATTGGTTCATTAAACGGTTCGGTAAAGGATTTACTGACCAGCAAGGCAAAGTTAGTGTTTTCCGTTTTCATTTCGGCGAAACTGTGCCCGTTTACAGTTACAAGCCCTTCATTGCTTTCTGTTACAACAACGCCATAGGGATTCATGCAAAAAGTGCGGATTCGATCATCAAACTGACTGGTAAAATAAATTAATTTTGATTCGTATATTTTGTCGGTCAGGTTTTCCATGATCACTGCCGGTACTTCAACACGCACACCGATATCAACCGGATTATTGCAACCGGTTAAACCTAAACGTTTTGACTCACGCTGCATCCACTCTGCACCTGTTCTTCCAGGGCAGCAAATAAGGTAATCTGCTTTTATTACTTCTTCATTTGCCAGCATAACACCCCGAACAACACCATCTTCACATATTATTTCTTCAACTGTGGTATTCATCATTATGTCAACCCGGTCCCGCAATGTATCATACATTTTTTCCAGGATACGATAACAGTTCTCAGTTCCCAGGTGCCTGATCTTAGCCGGGATCAGGCTCAACCCGGAAGCAGCAGCCTGACGTTCCATTTCCTTAACACTTTTCACATCAGTACCGAATACTTTCTCAGAAGCGCCAAACGAGACATAAATTTGGTCGACTTGATCAATCAACTGCTCCAGGGTTTGCACATCTATAAACTCGTTAAGATTGCCTCCAAAAGCAGGTGAAAGGGTTAACTTGCCATCGCTAAAAGCACCGGCTCCACCCCAACCACAGGTAACCGCACAAGGATCGCAACGCAGGCATCGGCCGTACTCATGCTGTGTACGACAGTGCCTTTTTTCAAGAGGCGAACCTTTATCTATAACTAAAATTTTTATGTTATCCCTGGCAGCGAGTTCAAGTGCAGAAAATATGCCTGCAGGACCGGCACCAATAATAATCACGTCATACTTCAAGGCAGCCACTGACCGATCACCCTTCTTCCCTGATTGATTCCCTGGCAACATTGGCAAACTTGGTAAAACGGTCGAGAAAATACAGCTCAATTAAGCCTGTTGGTCCATTACGCTGTTTGGCTATATTAATTTCAGCAATGTTGCCCTTGTCCGAATCTTTGTTATAGTAGGCATCGCGATAGATAAACATAACCAGGTCTGCATTAGCCTCTATACCTCCGGATTCCATCAGGTCACTTAGAATAGGCCTGCGGTCCGGTCTTTTTTCAACAGCCCGACTAAGTTGTGATAAAGCAACAACGGGTACATTCAGTTCTTTGGCCAGGGCTTTAAGCGCCCTGGATATTTCTGAAAGTTCCTGTTGACGACTTTCAGAACGGCTAAAACCACGCATTAATTGAAGGTAATCAACAAATATTGCATCAAGGCCTTTTTCGGCTTTTAAGCGCCTGGCCTTGGCCCGAACCTCCATAACCGATAACTGAGCGCTGTCGTCAATGTAAAGAGGAGATTCACTGAGGGGTCCAACCGCCTTAGTCAATTTATGCCATTCATCCTGCGACAAAAAACCACGACGCATGTTCTGGGCATCTATCTGCGATTCCGCACACAACAAACGTTGAGCCAGTTGGTCCTTAGACATTTCCATACTAAATATTGCCGTAGGCCGTTTCTCTTTAACTGCAACCTGTTGGGCCATATTCAGGGCAAGCGTTGTTTTCCCCATACTAGGCCTGGCAGCTATAACAACCAGGTCGGAATTCTGTAACCCCGATGTTAATCGATCAAGATCGGTAAAACCGGTTGATATACCGGTTACTCCTTTTTTCTCATCATAAAGCTTTTCGATACGATCAAATGCGTCAACCAGCACATCTTTCAGTGCAGCGAAGGCCTGCTGTTTGCCTCTCTTCCCTATTTCAAAAATCAGCTGCTCTGCTTCATCAAGGAATTCATCAACATTATGCGGTGCATCAAAGCTGCGCGATACAATACCGGTGGCTGTTTGGATCAGGGCTCGCAGAATTGCCTTTTCACGAACTATTTGCGAGTGATATTGGACGTTTGCTGCGGTTGGAACAGCATTTGCCAGGGTTACCAGGTATGTTCGCCCGCCAACTTCATCCAAGCAACGGCTGCGCTGCAGCTCTTCAGATAAGGTTACTAGATCGACAGGTTCTCCTTTTTCGCTGAGAGAAATAATACTACTGAATATTTTTTGATGGGCAGTACTGTAAAAATCTTTTTCAGACAATAGTTCTGCAGCAGAAAAAATTGCTTCTCTGTCAAGAATCATTGATCCAAGCACTGACTGTTCTGCTTCTTTGCTTTGTGGGGGAACCCTGTCACTGACAACTACCAAATTCTACATACCCCTTTCCCAGTGCTAATCTTCACTAATTACTTTAACTTTTAAATCTGCCTTTACTCCGGGGTATAAACGAATTGAAACAAGGTAATTTCCCAGACTTTTTATTGGATCAGAAATATCAATTCTTTTTTTATCAATTTTAAAACCATTTTTAACTAATTTTTCAGCAACATCAGAAGGAGTAACTGAGCCAAAAAGCCTGCCACCTTCTCCGGAAGGCATATAAAACTCCAGCTCCAGCTTTGACAGTTCAGCAGCCTGTGCACGGGCCTCCTCTTCCTTATGGCGACTTTGCTCTTCAATTTGTTCCCGGTTTTTTTCCCATTCACGCAGCCGCTGTGGTGTAGCTTCAACTGCTAAATTGCGAGGAATCAAATGATTACGGGCATAACCGGGAGCTACATCTTTCAATTCGCCCTTTTTACCGAGATTAGTCACATCTTCCTTAAGAATCACCTGCATAAGTATTAGCTCCTTTCCAATCTGCTTACCTGATAATAATTCGCTTTTTAAACTTACTATCCTGCAAAAAAAAACGGGAGACAGATATGTGCCTGCCCCCGCTATTGTCATAATAAAAACAAATTTACTGCTTACTCTGAGGTAAAAGGTAACAGTGCCATAATCCTTGCTTTTTTTATAGCCCTGGTTAACTGCCTTTGATGCCTTGCACAATTACCGGAAATGCGCCTTGGCAAAACCTTTCCTCTTTCAGTAATGAAACGCTTTAGTTTCTCATACTGCTTGTAATCAACACTATCAGTTTTATCAACACAGAAACTGCATATTTTCTTTTTAGGTTTTCTTCCCCTGTCACGTCTCATCGTCACTACCTCCTTCCGCCATGCTAAAAGGGAACATCATCGGGACTGATGTCTATATCATCAACATTAGGACCTTCATCTTGGCCCCCACTATCTTCAGAGCTTCGCCCCCGGTCAAGAAAACGAACATTATCTGCAACAATTTCAGCTACTTTACGACGTATTCCCTGGTTGTCATCATATGATCGAACTTGCAACCTTCCTGTCACAGCAGCCAGGCTGCCTTTCTTTAAATAGTTGGCACAGTTTTCTGCCAGCTTGCGCCATGTAACAATATTAATAAAGTCTGCTTCCCTTTCGCCCTGCTGGTTAGTAAAAGGACGATCGACAGCAAGAGTAAATGATGCTACCGGCACACCGTTGCCGGGAGTGTAGCGAAGCTCAGGATCACGTGTTAAACGTCCGATTAGAACTACCTGGTTTAACATTACATGCCTTCCTTTCCTTATTACTCCCCGGTTGTTTTTTCTTTATCATCTGCTTCTGCAGGATCAGTTTCAGCTTCAGCAACTGCTTCCTCTTCCTGAGGCTCTTCAGGCGCAATCTCTTCCGCCACTTCGCTTTCCTGTGACGATTCTTCCGCAATTTCGACTGCCTCTGCTGCATCTTGCGAACCTTCCACTTCAGCTGCAGCTGCTTCTTCTACAGCTGCCTCAGCAGCTTTGGCTTCTGCGGCAGCTTTTTCAGCAGCAGAATTATAATCATCTTCGCTGATGGAAACAATCATATAGCGTAACACTTCGTCAGTAACCCTGAAGTAGTGCTCGATTTCAGGAATAATATTTCCCTCGCCACTAAAATAGACGAGGTAATATTGTCCTTCTTTGTGTTTTTTAATTTCGTAGGATAGACGGCGCTTACGCCAATCGAGGATTGTGCTTAACGTACCGCTTTCCTTGGCAATAGCTGATTTTAAATCTTCTAAAACAGCCTGTTGCTCTTCGGACTCTACATCAGGGCGGACTATAAGCATAATTTCATAATAATTCATATCTTTTTCACCTCCCTCTGGACTAATGGCCCCTTTAAGGAGCAGGGAATAACCTGAATCATGATAGCACATTTAACTTTCAAGAGCAAGCAATTGATGATAAACAAGAATAATCGCTTCCCACTCAGCATTCCAATAAGGTAGTCCATTATTAGTAGGATCGGGCTCTGTGAATTCTGGGAATTTACCTGCTGCCCAGTTAAAAGTCCCCTTTTTAACAATAGCTCCTTTTATTGATGTTCCATGTCCACCTATATACTTGATCAATGAATGTACTATTATGTCGGCCCCTGGTATATTTTGCCTCGTTTTATCATTTCAACAATACCCCTGATAATACCGGCTACCGGTACTGCTAAAACCATGCCCAGAAGTCCTGCCAGCTGGCCTCCGGCAAGGATTGAGACTATGACAGTAATCGGCTTCAGTTTAACAATTCTTCCAAGCACGTAGGGAGCCAGCAACATTCCATCAAGAACCTGAATCACCACATAGACAATAATAACTAAGATTGGTGAAGGAGTAAGCGGAGATATACTTAGTAAAACAGCAGGCACAGCAGCAATATAGGGACCGATATAAAGAATGAAATTGAAAAGACCGGCAATAATGCCCAGCAAAAGAGCATATGGCATGCCAATAATCGCAAGCACAACACCGGTTACAATACCGACAATTGTACAGCGAACGATAGAACCCCTGATAAAAGAACCAACATTGGTATCTATAATTGATACTACCTCTTCAGCATCCTGTCTGTACCTTGGTGGAACCAGGCTAATAATTTGTTCGCGCACAGCCTGAAAATCATTAAGCAGGTAAAAAACAAGAAACATTACCAGGAAGAAGCCAACGGTTCCACCAATCAGAGAAATAGATGCTTCTGCAATATATTCAACTGCCATATTGAGGTTTTCTGTTAAATTCATCAGGTAACCCCTGACTTCATCTTCTATATCAAGATTTATTGTCTGTTGGGACAGCCAGGAAACATACTCCTGGATTCTCTGAACATAATGCGGGAATGCATCAACCAGTTCTGATATTTCATAATAAATAACCGGAATTACTAGGCTTAAAAGCAGAACACAAAGAAGCAGAAATATAACAAACACTATTGCAGACGCAATACCATGTTTCAAGTTAAAACGCTCTTTTAAGATATTTAATAAAGGATACAGGATGTATACAATCAGAACGCTGACCAGAATCAGGCTGATTAACCAGGACAGGCTTAGCAGCAGCCAATAAATAATCAATAATAGCACTGCTGGAATTATTAAACGAGAAACAAGTGATTTCTCTTTCTCCAAAACAGACACTCTCGCTTTCTAAGCACGAAAACGGAAATATAGCACTTCTCCGTCTCCCACCAAGTAACCTTTTCCTTCAACCCTGCTTAAACCCTTTTCCCTGGCAGCAGCAGGCCCGCCATTTTTAATAAGCAAATCCCAGGAGAAAACCTCAACATTAATAAAACCTTGCTCCATATCGCTATGCACTTTACCTGCCGCCTGAGAAGCTGTTATGCCACGGGCAGCGACCCACGATCTCGCCTCTTTTCCCTTGATTGTATAAAAAGTTATTAAGTCAAGCAGATTATAACATTCAGTCATTAATTTTAAGGTGCGGCTTTCGTCAAGCCCGTATAGCTCCATAAAGGATTGCCGTTCCTGATCGGGTAAATCGGACAGTTCCGCTTCAAGGCCGGCACAAATAGGAAAAACAGGGCTAAAACCGGGAATCAGGCAATTGACCGAACTAGCATTTTCGCTATAGTTGCAAATATAAATAACCTTTTTGCGGGTCAATAGAGAAAGGTTGGCTATAAATTGATTCTCTTTGGCACCTATTTTCAATTCCCTGGTAGGCTGCCCACTGTTTAAATGATCTTCCAGGAGCAAAAGAAACTTTAATTCCCGGGCCACAGCTTCCTTTTCTTTACTTTTTAACTTTGGTTCAATCTTCTCCCGCCTGCGGCTGATTACTTCAAGATCTGCCATAATCAGCTCCAGGTCTATAGTTTCAATATTTGATTTAACCTCTTCTGTTGAAATGCGGTCATCTCTAAAAGCGGCAACAACATGGATCAGCATATCTACATCGCGCAAATGACCGAGAAACTCATTGCCAAGTCCTTCGCCACGACTGGCTCCCTTGACCAGGCCCGCAACATCGATAACTTCGATAGTCGAAAATGTAATTTTATCCGCGGAGCTTAGTTTTGCCAACGCTTCCAATCGCTGATCAGGAAGCGAAACAATAGCCTTGTTTGGATCTATTGTAGAAAAGGGGTAATTTTCAATAACCACACTTCGCCCTGTCAGGGCTTTAAACAGAGTCGATTTGCCGGCATTTGGAAGGCCGACTATACCACAACTCCAAGCCATACGCTTAAAACCTCCTGGTTTAATCCGGGAGAAGATTGCAGTCGGTTTCGTCTATTATCTTCTTAACTTTTTTTTCAAAGTGAGACCGGGACATCAATACACTACGCCCGCAACTGGTACATTTTAAACGAAAATCCATTCCAACCCTGATAATACGCCAACAGTTTGCACCACAGGGATGGCCTTTTTTCATTTCAACCAGCTGGCCGACCTCATACTTCTCCATAACTGCTTTACACCGACCCCTATATTTTTTTCAGAATGCTGCTAACCTGCTCATAAACCTCTTCAATTTGTTTATTTCCATCAACAGGGAAAAGAATTTCTCTTTTATCGTAAAAATTAATCAGCGGTTTAGTTTGTTCTTCATATACATCAAGTCTTTCTTTAACTGTTTCATAAGTATCATCATCTCTCTGATAGAGATCGCTGCCGCAATTATCGCATACATTTCGCACACTGGGTGGTTTGAACTTTATATGAAAGCTTGCGCCACATTCACTGCATACCCGCCTACCCGTGAGCCTTTCAATCAACTCTTCCTGTTCAACATCAATAGATATTACCGCATCAAGACGTTTACCGGACTCCAACAAAGCCTGTTCAAGGAATTCTGCCTGGGCGACAGTACGGGGAAACCCATCAAGAAGCGCTCCTTCCGAACAATCAGGTTCCTCAAGGCGCTCCTTAACTATAGCAACTACCAGTTCATCTGGAACAAGTTTACCCTGCTCCATGTATTCTTTCGCTTTGCGGCCAAGATTAGTTTGTTCCTTAACAGCAGCACGAAGTATATCTCCAGTGGAAACGTAGGTGAGCTCATAATCATCGACAATCCTTTCAGCCTGGGTGCCTTTACCGGCACCGGGTGGCCCCAACAGGATAATAAGCATTTTAACATCACCTTTCTCAACAAACTTTTTATGCCAGGTAATAATCTTTCTATTTCGGGCTCCTGAATCCTGCCTGCTTACAAAATGAAGAAGCGCCATTATGGCGCTTCTTTATAATATCCAATAATTCTATTACTGAGAAATTGAATCGCTGAAAGCTTTATGTGTCTTAGCTTTCTCAATGATCTCCTGTTCTACAGGCTTATAACTCCAGTCTCTTTGAACTGTATCTTTTTTTGCGCTTTCCTTTGTAACCTGCTCTTTATTTTTCATGTCCATACTTCCTGAAACTACAGCGCCCTCTTCAACGATTAACCCGTTTGCCCTGAATGTGCCAACAGCCGTCGCAGTTTTTTTAAGTTCAAGTTTTCCTTCAGCGTCAAGATCTCCCTCATAATGACCGGCAATTGTTACATTTCTTGCCTTAAGCTCAACAGTTACACGACCGCTTTCACCAATAATAATATCCCCCTTATTGGTAATAATGCCCTCCGCCTCGCCATCGATGCGAATCAAACCTTTACCGTTTATTACTCCCTTAAAATAAGTTTCTTTGCCAATCACTGTATTTACCTTATCTGGCGGGGTCTCAAGATTGTCTCTTTTAAACAAAGTATTATCCTCCTTAATCACTGCGTTTTCATGTAGTTATAGGGATTAACCGGTGAGCCATTATAGTGAACTTCATAATGAAGATGCGTTCCTGTTGTCCTACCGGTTGCGCCCATATAACCTACCGTCTGGCCTCTTTCAACATAATCCCCTGCGGTAACAGCAAAACCTGTCAGGTGAGCATAATAAGTTTCATATCCATAACCATGATCAATAATAACGATATTTCCGTAACTCCCCCTGTAGCCGGTAAAAATTACTTCACCATCGGCGCTGGCCCAAATAGCACTTCCATGCGCGCCAATGATATCTACACCAGTATGGAACTGGTAACCGCTGCTATAGGGAATTCTCCTCATTCCAAAACCGGACGCCAGTCGCCCGCGGCAAGGCCAGATTGATGGTTTAGCATCTGCCTGAACCACATATTCCCCAACGCTATCGAGCGTTTCAGATCTTTCAGGAATTATACTCTGCAGAAGCAGTAGGTTATCTGAAGCCCTGTCTAAAACCCCTTCGGAAGCTGAACGACTGCTGTAAGAACGCTGCAAAGATACAGCACCGGCATTATCTTCATATTCAGATTCTGAAACCGTGTGACCGTTAAACGACTGGGGTTCCACCTGGTTATTTATATCGTCAGGATCAAGATCCAGCTTGTTAGTAACAAAATCAACCAGCTCATCTATTGACTGAATTTGCTCCATCATTTTCTCTGTTTCCACTGCAAGAGAATTTATCTCTTCCTGCTGTGCCCTGTTTACCTGGCGCAAAAGTTCAACCTCTTCAGCTTCAGCCGAAGCCTTGATGAACGAATAGCCAAGTACAGCAACACCGGCAACCGTGAGAACAAGGAAAGCGACCAATAACTGAACTACAAAAAGAGGGATCCTGAGGCTGAATGTTGACTCCTCCGTATGAGGAACAACCATTATTGTAAAACATCTATTTTTCTTGTCTGAAGCCATAAATACTTCCTCTCGAGTTAAAAAAGCCGGGCCCGCACAAAACAAATGTCCTGGCGCCATTCCCGACATAATCTTTTATATTATAACATACTGCTGCAAGGGGAACAAAACTGGAGGAAAAACCGCAAGCACCAAGCCGTTGTGACTACAAATAGTCTTCAAATTTAGCGAATGAACAACAAAAACAGTTTGGGCCACGGTGGATGTTTCACGTGAAACAAACTGATTTGTTTTCCTGCATCTATTTTTCAATTATCCATATTCGTTAAAATAATAATTCAGATTGTTTCACGTGAAACTTTACAGCCCATCCGGCAGCAGCTTGTCAACCAGTCTCTCCAAATCTTCGTCTCCATAATAATATATTTCGATTGTGCCTCCGCTTTTACCCGGTTTTATTCTTACTTTTGTACCAAGAATTCTTTGCATTTGCAGCTGCAATTCAGATTGTATCGGATCTTCCTCTTTTGTTTGTCCATTGCTGTTTTCTTGTTGCTTTTTCCCTGAAGATGCAGAGACAAGCCGTTCCGCATCCCTGGCAGTTAAGCCTTCTTCAATGATTTTTTTAAAGGCTTTTTCCTGTACTTCTTTGTTGCTGATTCCTAATAGTGGTCTTGCCTGTCCTGATGTAATCTTTCCTACTTCGAGCGCCTCAATTACCCGTTCCGGCAAAGACAACAATCTGATTGTGTTCGCTACAGATGGACGGCTTTTTCCAATTCTCCTGGCCAGTTCTTCCTGTGTATAATTAAATTCAGTCATTAACTTTTTATATGCTCGCGCTTCTTCAACCGGGTTCAGATCTTCCCTCTGTAAGTTTTCAATCAGTGCAATTTCAAGCATTTGCTTGCTATCATAAGATTTGATTACGGCAGGCACTTTAATTAATCCTGCTAATCTGGCAGCTCGGCATCTTCTTTCCCCTGCAACAAGGAAGTAACGGTCATTATCTGTTGATGGTGCAAGAACTACAGCTTGCAATACACCATGTTCTTTGATTGATGCCGCAAGTTCGTTAATTTTTTCATCATCGAATCTCTGCCGCGGCTGAAAAGGATTGGGCTCTATTTTTTCGAGACTGACCTCACTTGTCTCACCGCTGCCCGACATTACTTCCGGGATAAGAGCTCCCAGCCCCTTGCCTAATCTTCTTTTTTCGCTCATCTATTTAGAACCTCCGCCGCTAAAGTCATGTATAACTCCGCGCCCTTACTCTTTGGATCATATTCAAGTATATGTTTTCCGTAACTGGGTGCCTCACTGAGCCTGACATTTCTGGGTATTACGGTTTTATATACATACTGTTTAAAATAGTTTCGGACTTCCTCCGCTACCTGTTCAGAAAGGTTTGTTCTCATGTCGTACATGGTCAGGACTACACCTTCTATACGTAAATTTTCATTTAAGTGTTTTCTGACCAGAGATATAGTATTCATAAGTTGACCTAACCCTTCCAGGGCATAATATTCACACTGGATTGGAATCATTATACCGTTTGCAGCATTCAGGGCATTAAGAGTTAAAAGCCCCAATGAAGGAGGGCAATCTATAAAAATATAGTCATATCTGTCATCAAGACCTGCAACTGCTCTCTTAAGCTTCTCTTCTCTTGAAACCATAGAAACCAGTTCTATCTCAGCGCCGGCAAGTTGTATAGAGGCAGGAACCACATCTAGGTTTGCCCATTTAGAATTGATTATTATTTCGTTAATCGGAAGATCATCAATTAATACATTATAGATGCAATGATCTATATCTTTTTTTGATAGTCCTACACCACTTGTTGCATTGCCCTGGGGATCGATGTCTATCAGTAATACTCTCTCCTTAAGCTTGGCCAGTGCGGCGCTCAGGTTTATAGCCGTTGTGGTTTTCCCCACGCCGCCTTTTTGATTTGCTACAGCAATTATTTGAGCCATTCCAGTCTCTCCTTAGTTCTGCATGTGCCCAGCCATAAATGCCAACCTCCATGCTATTTCTTCTTTTTTAACATTTCCTTTGATAACACAATTTTTACTTCTAAATAATTGTCTTCAATTTTCTCGGTTACTACTGGTTTTATTCCTGATTTTTTCAGTATTTTCAGTGCCTCGCGGATTGTATTGAGCACTATGCGCATATCTTTTATTATAGGCTTTTTTGTTTTTCTCTTTCCTGTATTTTTACTTTCAATATCCCCGGCTATCTTTTTTTCTGCTTCGCTTACATTTAAATTATTTTTTATTATATCCCTGATTATTGCTTTCTGTTCTGCTAAGCTTTCAACCTTAAGGAGAGCCCTTGCATGCCTTTCTGTAAGTCCGTTTTCCAGTAACATTGTTCTAATTGACTGATCCAGTTTAAGGATTCTGATCTTGTTAGCAATAGTAGATTGGCTTTTACCTAATTTTTTTGCCAGGGCTTCCTGGGTCAGTTTAAAAGACTGCATCAGGTTCAAATAACCCATTGCTTCTTCAATGTAATTCAGGTTTTCTCTCTGTAGATTTTCTATCAGGGCAATGGTTGCCATATCATTGTCCGACATTGTTTTCACAGCTGCAGATATTTTTTGCCAACCCAACTTTTTACAGGCCAGTAACCTTCTTTCGCCGACAACCAGCTGATATCCATCTCCTGCTCTTCGAACAACCACCGGTTGAATAAGTCCTGAAGCTCTGATTGATTGTGCCAGTTCTTCTATTTTATCATGTTCGATTATTTTCCGTGGTTGAAAGGGGTTTTGCCTTATTTTTTCAATATCAATGGCTAATACCTTATCTGTTGTCGGTTCATTTTCTATGATTTTTATACTTTCAGTTAGTTTATCATTCATCATACCAGCGCCTTTTCTAGTTTTATATCCATGCTTAAATTAGACACCCATTTGCTCTTTCCTTCATCTTCACATATTATCAGTCGGGTTACAAGTATCTTAATTACCGAGTGGTTTTTTCTGTGGTTTACCGGCAGCACGAGGATAACCTTCCGGTGTTTCTTTATTTTTCTCTGTAATAAACAACACTCTTCTTTCTCCTGCAGGCAATTTATATTCTATAGATTTATTAACTTTGCCTCCGCAAAGTTCAATTGCTTCCGCGGCTGTTTCGATTTCTCTATTTCCCTTCGGCCCCTTGTAGTATATTGCTTTACCGCCAATTTTAATAAATGGCAATGTGAGCTCTGCCAAAATATTTATTTCTGCGACCGCCTTACTGCAAACATAATCATAAGCCTGCCTATGCTTTTTTAGGTGGGCATATTCTTCAGCACGTCCCTCAAGTACAAATGCATTATTTAAAGACAGACATTTTATTGCCTCCCTTAAGAATGCGGTTTTCTTTTTTATCGAATCCATAAGGTATATATTAATGTCCTGCCTAATTATTTTTATCGGTATTCCTGGAAGGCCTCCCCCCGTTCCCAGGTCAAGCATTTTGCTGTTTCTTTTTAAACTAACTTTTTTTAATAAATAGAGAGAATCATATATTTGCTTATTAATAATATTTTCTGTTTTTTTTTCACCAACCAGGCGCTGTTTTTGCAATTCTTCCACCAGTAACTGAATGTAATTGTTCATAGTTATAATTTGCTTTTCATTTACTTTAAGTTCCAGGTGTGAAAACATTTGTCTCAGCATTGTTTCTGTTGTATAATCTGTCATCTTTTAAACTCCCTCTTATTTACCAAGACAAAACTCGTTAAATATTTTATCCAGCAGTGAATCATCAAATGATAGTCCTAGAATATTACCGAGCAAGTTCCAGGTATGTTGTAATTCGGAACTTATTATTTCCCAGGGTTGATTTCCAAGAATATTTTTAATGCCTTCGATAGTCAACTTAACTTCTTTTAATATTTGTTCATGCCTCATACTAACAATAATAGATGATTCACTTTTCTTGCCTAAAATCATATCCAGTTGATCTGATACAGCCTGTTCTACGCTTTGAATGCCAATACCTTTAAGAGCAGATGTTTTTACAATTGATGCCTTAGGATATTTTCTTTTTATTTTTTCTTCTTCCATCCGCTGTAATAAATCCTGCTTATTTATAGCAACTACCAATCCACTGCTTTGCTTAACCATTGAGGCTATTTCTTCATCCTCTTTCCATTCTGCTGAGCCATCAATTACATAAATAATCAAAGATGCTTCAGCTGCTGCAGTTCTTGACCTGTTAATTCCTTCCATTTCCACCGGATTGCTTGTACCTTCGATACCGGCAGTATCCAATAAGCGTATCGGGTATCCCCCCATACTCATGAATCCCTCGAGAATGTCTCTAGTAGTACCCGGTGTTTCATGTACTATTGCTTTTTGCTGGCGCAGCAATGAATTCAACAGGGATGACTTACCTACATTCGGCTTGCCTAATATGGCAACACTAACACCTTCCTGTAAAGCTCTGCTATTTTCTACACCTTTGAGAAGATCGTCAATCTCTTCGCTGAGTTCATTTACCTTGTTAATAATAACCTGGACATCAGGCAATATATCGTCATATTCTTCAGGATAGTCAATCATAGCTTCAATCGGTGCCCTGATTTCGATAATCTGCGATCTAATTTTTTCTATTCTTTTAGATAGCTCCCCTTTCATTACTTTAGCCGCTATTTTAACAGCTTCTTCTGATCTCGCTTTAATTATGTTTAAAACTGCTTCCGCCTGACTTAGATCAATTCGCCCATTAAGAAACGCCCTTTTTGTAAATTCTCCCGGTTCTGCCAATCTTGCGCCGTTTCCCAAAACCAATTCCAGTACAGACCTCAGGGCAAATATACCGCTGTGGCAGTTTACTTCAACCACATCTTCCTTAGTATAGGTATATGGAGCAGGCATATATGTTGCCAGCACTTCATCAACTTCCAACCCTTCAGAATCGATAATAAACCCGTGATAAAGTTTTCTGGGAATATCGAATGTCGTCTTTTGACCAGATGATGATTTAAATATCTCATTAATAATTGTTTTTGATTTACTGCCGCTAATTTTTACAATTCCAATTCCACCCTCACCCAGGGGTGTGCTTATTGCAGCAATAGTATCACTTTCATACATAATACTGTATCCTTTCTTATAAAATAAAAAACCGCCCCTCCCGGGGGCGGCATTCTTTTTAATTTACTTCGGCGCAACAATTACTTTACGGTAAGGTTCCTGTCCGGAGCTGTATGTTGTTATCCCCGGGTAATCCTGCAGAGCAAGATGTATGATTCTTCTTTCCTGTGGGTTCATCGGTTCAAGAGCTTGCTCGTAACCTTCCTGTGATACTTTCCTTGCAACATTTTTTGCAAGTTGGGTTAAAGTTTTTTCTCTTTTAACCCTGTAATTTTCTACATCAATAACAACCATCTTGTTCAAGTTTGAAAACTGTCTTCTCATAATAATGTTAACAAGGTACTGGACGTCGCTAAGAGTTTTGCCTCTTCTCCCAATTAAAACCCCAACATCGTCGCCATTGATCATTGCTTCTACTCTTTCATCATCAGAATCTATATCAACGCTGCCGTCAACACCAATGTTATCAAGCATCTCTATTAAATAATCCTCTAAAAATTGTTCTGGGCTCTTTTTAACTTTAACTATTACCCTTGCCTCTTTATTGCCTATCAGACCAAGTAAACCCTGTGAAGGTTCATCTACAATGCTTATTTCTACATTGTCTCGCTGCACGCCCAGTATATTAAGAGCATTTTCAACTGCTTCGTCAACAGTTCGGCCGCTGGCTTCATGTTCTATCATTTTTTACCCTTCCCCTTTTTGGCCTTGTTCTTATTGCTCTTTGACCCATTATCTTCACCCTGACTCTTTTTGCCTTCTATTTCATCAAAAATACTACTTAGTTTTTTATCTTTTTTATTATCTTCTTTGTCTTCTTTGTCTTCTTTGTCTTTCTTAGCAGGTTTTACAACAATTTCTGATCCTTCTTTATCTTTTTCCAACTGTAATACTAATTTATGCTGACCAATTGAAAAGACATTGTTCATAATCCAATATATGACCAGACCTACTGGAAAACTGAAACTAAATACCGTAATCATAATCGGCATCATGTAGAGCATCATCTTTTGAGTGCTGTCGGCCGACATAGACATTTTTGAATACAGATAAGTTGTTGCCCCGGCAATTAAAGGAAAGATATATAAGATGCTAATCTCACTTAAAAAATTATGAAACCCTATATTAGGAACTGCCAGCAAGTCAATAAATTGGGCAGAAGGGAAAAGGTAAGGGTTTATTACGCTCATGTCCAAAAATTGGTCAGCTTCACGCAACAACCTGAAAATGCCGATTAATATTGGAAACTGAACCAGGAGGGGTAAACATCCGGCAAGAGGATTCATGTTATTTTCTTTCATAAATTCTGATACAGCCTGATTTTGTTTTTCTTTGTCGTTTTTATATTTCTCCTGCAATTTCTTCATTTCCGGCTGTAATTTTTGCATATTCTTAGCCGATTGAATCTGCTTGTTATTCAACGGAAATGTAACCAGCTTAACGAGAATTGTCATGATAATAATGGCTACTCCGAGATTTGGCACTATGTTATATATAAAGCTTATTACAACACTAAAAAATTGAGCAATAGCATCTAACATTTATTTTCCTCCCACCATCTTGTTATTTGACCGGATCATACCCGCCTGGATTAAAAGGGTGGCACTTAATAATTCTTTTAAAACCCAAAGCCAATCCTTTTAATACACCATATTTATAAACCGCTTCGTATGTATATTGTGAACAAGAGGGGTAAAAACGACATACAGTGGGTTTAAGCGGTGATAAAAATGTCCTGTAAAAAGAGATGATTGCCATGCAGATAATCCTGGCATATTCTCCTGCTATTTCATTTCTTGATTTGATGTCAGCCGCGCTTTCCTGCAAAGGCGGAACAACTCCTTACCCGCTTCATGAAAAGAAACACCTGCCGAAGGTTTTCTTCCTACAATAATAAAATCATAACCCTTCAACAGCTGTTCTTCCATGTTTATATAAGCTTCCCTGAATATTCTTCTTATCCTGTTTCTAATTACACTCTTTCCAACCTTTTTACTGATTGAAAAACCTAAACGATTAAAGGGTAAATCATTTGGGCAGTAATAAAGGACGATATTTTTGGAAACGACCGCCCTGCCATTTCTGTATACTTTTCTAAATTCATTACTTTTCTTTAACCGTTTTTCACCTTTTTGCTTCATTTTTATTAAGCGCTTAGCTTTTTACGCATTTTTAATCTGCGTCTTCTGATTACCTGTCTCCCTGCCTGTGTTCTCATGCGTTTTAAAAAGCCATGTACTCGTTTTCTTTTTCTTTTTTTCGGTTGATATGTTCTTTTCATAATAACCCCTTCACAATTATGTAGATAAGTTAAAAAAATTATACCGTAAAAAAAGGAGACATGTCAAGAAATCCTTATATTTCAGCATATGCGTCAAAAATAATCTTAAACCTACCTTTGCAGTTATAATAATGATCTGTTAATATGTTTTCAAGGATGCACTAGTTGTCCTCTTTATTTTAATATGTTATCCACAGGTTTTGTTAATAACTCTTTATAATGTTAATAACTATTTGTCTCTGTATACTTATTCCCGGAGGTTAATTTATGAACAACCCCCTTAATGAAATATGGCAGCTGACTCTATCTGAACTTAGTAAAGACCTTAATAAGCCCAGTTTTGACACTTGGTTCAACCTGACAAAACCTATTTCAATCGAAAATAATATTCTTGTTATTGAAGTCCCCAATGATTTTACCAAGGAATGGTTCGAAACCCGGTATCGTGATAAAATCATAAAAGCTTTAAAAGTTATAACTTCCTCAGATCATACTGTCAGTTTTATCATTGCTTCTGAGTTTGATGATTCTGATGATATAATCAACAACACCAACGAGGATAACTACTATTCGAATCAGAGTAGCCTTAAAAACGGTTTCTCTGATAAAAATCATACTCCATCAGATGAAAGTATAAAAAAGAACAAGCTTATTTCCAGCTTCAATCCGCGCTATACATTTGATACTTTTGTTGTCGGGGCCTGTAACCGATTATCTCACGCAGCATCTCTCGCAGTAGCCGAGAGTCCGGCTAGAGCATATAATCCCCTTTTCATATATGGTGGTGTTGGCCTTGGTAAAACACACCTTTTACATGCTATCGGCCAGTATTCTTTAATTAATCACGGCTTTTCCAGGGTTTTCTACTTTTCCTCGGAAAAATTTACCAATGAATTTATTAATGCCATCAGAGATAATAAAACACTGGAATTTAGAAATAAATACCGTAACATGGACATTCTCTTAATAGATGATATACAATTCCTTGCTGGAAAGGAACAGACTCAGGAAGAGTTTTTCCACACATTCAATGCTCTTCATGATAATAGCAGGCAAATCATTATATCGAGTGACCGCCCGCCAAAAGAGATACCGACCCTTGAAGATCGGCTACGCTCCCGTTTTGAATGGGGCCTTATAACCGATTTGCAGCCGCCGGATCTTGAAACAAGAACGGCAATTTTGAAGAAAAAAGCACTCTCTGATGGGATTGATATACCAGATCCAGTTATCCAGTATATTGCGGAAAAGGTAATAACAAATATCCGTGAACTTGAAGGAGCCCTCATTCGCATTGCTGCCTATGCTTCTCTTTCTGACACACCAGTAACTCTTGAGTTAACCGAGGCAGCTCTGCAGGATATAATTGTAACCCGCCAGAAAAATATCACTGTAAAAAGCATTATTCAGGTTACAGCTGATAATTTCGGTTTAAAGACAGATGATATTCTATCCAAGAAGAGAACTCAGGATGTTGCTTTGACAAGGCAGGTGGCTATGTACTTATGCCGCATGTTAACAGATCTTTCACTACCCAAAATTGGAGAAAGCTTTGGTGGTCGAGATCATACAACTGTACTTCATGCTTTCAAAAAGATTGATTCATTAATAACAGAGAATAGCGATTTTAAAAACAGAATTGAGCTGATCAAGAATAACGTTCTTAATAAAAACTGATTAAGCTGTGCATAAGTTGTTAATTTCTTTATTATTAAAAGTTATTCAATTTTACAGTTAGTTTATAAACATCTTTTTAAGGTTTTATCAACATTTTTAATTTAATCACAAACTTCTTGCCTGGCAGTATAGTTGTCTGTCTTAAATATTTTGATACTTATGCACAGTTCGCACAGGCCTTATTACTTCCTCTAGACCTTTATATATATAATTAAAACATATAAAGAATGTTAACTATTTTAACAAGGAGTGTTATCTGTGAAAATTAAAACTTCGACCAGTCAACTTTCCACCTGTTTGGAAATAGTGGAAAAAGCCCTTCCTGTTAGAACAACAACCCCGGTTATTAATAATATTTTACTTGAAATCAAACATAACGATCTTGTCTTTTCGGCTACCAACCATGAAATATTTATTAATGCAAGCTTGAACCATGAAAGTGATGTAACAGGAAAAATTCTTTTACCACCCAAGGTAGTTGATATAATCCGTTATTTTCCAACTGATGAAGTTGAAATTGATATAAACAGTGAAAATTACAGGCTTGACATTCGTGGTGGTACTGCTCATTTTAATCTTTTCGGTTCATCGTATGAAGATTTTCCGGTTACTGCTTTTTTAAACCAGGGCAATCCACCAGAAAAATTTAACATTGAACTTATAAAATTGAAAAAAACTTTAAAAGAGGTAATTTTTGCAGCATCTACGGAGGAAACAAGACCGGCTTTTAACGGTATTCTTTTAAATTTCAGTGGTAACAAACTGGTTTTAACATCATCTGATACATACCGACTGGTGGTCAGCGAGATAACGGATTCATCCTGGTCATTTAAAGAAAGTAGATGTCTTGTTCCGGCGAAAGCGCTGCGCGAATTTTTAAGAATCCTTGATGAAAGTCATATAGAAGCAACCATTGGTTACAAAGATACATACTTTTCTATTTCTTATGGAAATATTTTCTTTGCTTCCAGATTACTTGAGGAGAAGTATCCTGATGTAAGCGGAGTAATTCCACAGGCTTATGAAACAAGGGTAGTAATTGATAAAAAAAGTTTAGAAAATACGATTTCAAGAGCTTCATTACTTGCGCAGGGAAAGAATCAGGCTGTTAATGTAATTGCCAGGGAAGGCCAATTTGAGGTGAAAGTTTCAAGCCAGGAGGGGAGCATGGAAGAAGTTATTCCTGTTGACTATGAAGGTGAAGATGTTGATCTGTTCGTTAATTCCCGTTTTGTGCTTGATATACTTAAAATTATTGACTCAGATAAAATTATTATTGAGTTTCATGGTGATGGAGGACCAATTGTTTTTAAACTCGAGGAAAATAACGCTTATCTTTACCTGGTTCTACCTATTAAGAAAGTAAATTAGTTATCCCGGAGGCTGCTAAACTTGTTCTATCTTGATAATTTGCAGCTAAGAGGATTTAGAAATTATCATAAACAGCATCTGCATTTTAATCCAAGGTTTAATATCTTTGCCGGTGACAACGGGCATGGTAAAACAAATCTTCTGGAAGCGATATATTACCTTTCTGTAACTAGGTCTTTCAGGACAAAGCGTGACTATGAACTGGCAAACTTTGATGACCGTTTTTTTTACCTGGGCGGCCTCTTTATAAAAAGGTATATCAGTCATCGAATTCAGTTGAGTTACCGTGTGAATGAATCGTTACAGGTGAAAATTGACAACAACACGGTTGAGCGCTTTAACCACCTTCAACAATTTCCTGTTGTAGTATTTAGCCCGGATGATCTTCAGATTGTCAGTGATGGACCTTCGGTGAGAAGAAGATTTTTAAACCTCGAAGGGGCCCGCCTCAATCCACTGTTTTTCCAGGATCTAAAAAATTACCAGCGTGTTTTAATCCAGAGAAATAACTTACTCAGAGATATGCATTCGCGTGCTAAAATTGAGAAATACATAGAACCCTGGGATCAGGCCTTGATCGAATATGGCAGCAGAATTATTATAGAAAGAGTAAAATTGCTGGAAATACTTCAAAATGAAGCCAGGCCATTTTTTATAAAAATGAGTGGCTCAACAGAGGATATAACTTTGCACTATAAAAGTAATCTTAAATTTAATGCGATTGAAGATGATTATGATAAAATAAAAAACAGATATAAGGAAGCGCTTACTTCAAAAAGAGAGCTTGAGTTGAAAAGAGGTTCCACCCTGGTAGGGCCTCACCTTGACGATTTTTCTATTTTTATTAATAGGGTCGATTCTAGATATTTTTCATCGCAGGGGCAAAAAAGAACTGCCGCACTGGCCTTGAAAATGGCTGAGGTAAATCTGTTTACTTCCAAAAACAGTGAGGAACCGATTATTTTACTTGATGATGTTTTTTCTGAGCTGGATGATCCAAGGAAAAAACATCTCCTTGCTTTCCTGAGTGAGAATTCATCCCAGTGTTTTATAGCATCAGCATCTGGTGTGAATGAATATATCCACAATCTCTCCGGAGAGCATAAAATATTTAATATTAAGCAGGGTACGGTGTTGGATGAAACAGATTAGCAAACCAGTTGAACAGTTTCTTCGTCGCTGCAACCTTTGGAATGGTTATAGACAACATCTTTTAATTTATCAATGGAATATAATTGTTGGTCCTGCCCTTGCGGAAGTGACAAGGGCTGATAATATAAACAATGGTGTTCTTAAAGTTGCGGTAAAAGATTCGGTATGGGCTTATCATTTATCGATGATGAAACCTTCACTGATCAGCAAATTAAATAACTATTCCGGTTCAAAAATGGTAAAAGATATAGTATTTATTATTGATGATCTAAGAGTTTTTGATAAAAAATGAATGCAGACAGGTGGGGGGTTATTTTTATGTTCCTGCATATTGGAGGTTCTAAAATAGTATTTACCCGGGAGTTGATCGGTATTTTTGATTATAATATTTCCAATAATGACAGGAATGGATATTTTAATAATTGCCGGGAATCTGTTGATCAGTCAAGAATTAACAATGAAAAACCTAAATCCTTTGTTTTAACTAATGATTCGCTATACATTTCTCCTATTGCCCCTCTTACCCTTGCCGGAAGGCACGATAAGAAACGGTAACTGTTGTTTCTTAATTTCTGCTTAAACATGTTATAATACTTAAGTGATATAAATTCCTTCCGAGGTGAACAATGTCCAATCAAAATAAAAATAATAGTTATAGCGCTGAACATATTCAGGTTTTAGAAGGTTTAGAGGCAGTGAGAAAAAGACCAAGCATGTATATTGGATCAACTTCAAGCCGGGGTCTTCACCACCTTGTATTTGAAGTTGTTGATAACAGTATCGATGAAGTTCTTGCCGGTTATTGCACCCAAATTAAAATTACTGTTAATGCTGACAAAAGTGTCACAGTTATTGATGACGGCAGAGGTATCCCTGTCGAAGATCATCCCCAGGAGAAACGTCCGGCAGTTGAGGTTGTTTTAACCACTCTCCATGCCGGCGGCAAGTTTAACAATGACAGTTACAAGGTTGCAGGGGGATTGCATGGCGTTGGAGTTTCTGTTGTTAATGCTCTCTCAGAATGGCTTGAAGTAGAAGTATACCGTGACGGGAAAATATATAGCCAGCGTTATGAAAAAGGGAAAAAAGTAACGAAAATAAGGTCTTCGGGGAAAGTTTCAAAAACGGGAACCAAAATAACTTTTCTACCTGATTCCACTATTTTTGAAAGTAATGAATTTGAAAATGAAGTAATAGTACAGCGACTGCGTGAACTTGCTTTTCTTAACAAAGGCGTCAAGATTATATTTAAAGACATGCGCGGTGGCCGTGAAGAAAAGTTTAAATATGATGGAGGAATTCAACAGTATGTAGCTTATCTGAACCAGGGTAAGGAAACGGTTCCCAAAAAACCGATCTATATCCATAAAGCGATAAGCGGTTTTGAAGTAGAAGTAGCGCTGCAATATCATGCCGGTTATTCAGAAGTGATTTACTCTTATGCCAACAATATCCATACACACGAAGGTGGAACGCACGAATACGGTTTTAAGTTAATGTTAACCAGGATTATCAATGATTTTGCCAGGCGTTTGGGTATTCTGAAAGATAATCAGAATAATCTTTCCGGGGAAGATATTCGTGAAGGTATGACCGCGGTGATTAGTGTAAAACTGATGGATCCACAATTTGAAGGCCAGACTAAAACAAAACTTGGCAACAGTGAAATTAGAAGCGTTATTGACAGCGTCTGTTATGAAACCCTTGAAGCATTTCTTGAGCAAAACCCGGCAATAGCCCGTCGGATCATAGAAAAAGCGATCAGGGCTTCCCGGGCTAGGGAGGCCGCCCGTAAGGCGCGTGAACTTACCAGGCGCAAAAATGCTCTTGAGGTTAGTAACTTGCCCGGTAAACTGGCTGACTGCACATCAAAGGATCCGGCAGAGAGCGAATTGTTTATAGTTGAGGGAGACTCAGCCGGTGGATCAGCCAAACAGGGCCGGGATCGGCGTTTCCAGGCTATCCTTCCCCTGCGCGGTAAAATTCTTAATGTAGAAAAAGCACGTCTGGATAAGATTCTGGCCAATGAGGAGATTCGCACTTTGATTACGGCCCTTGGAACCGGTATTGAAAGCGAATTTGATATAGGACGTGCCCGTTACCAGAAGATTATTATCATGACCGATGCGGATGTTGACGGATCGCACATCAGAGTTCTGCTGCTTACCTTTTTTTATCGTTTCATGAATGAGCTGATTGAGAGTGGTTTTGTATATATTGCTCAACCTCCTCTCTACAAGGTAAAAAAAGGTAAACGAGAACAGTACCTTTTCCGTGAGGAAGAGCTTGATAAACTGCTTAATGAATGGTCGCGCGAAGGCGGAGTGCAGATCCAGCGCTACAAAGGTCTGGGCGAGATGAATCCTGATCAACTCTGGGAAACAACAATGAATCCGGAAACACGTATAATAAAGCGGGTTGAACTGGTCGACGCCATTATGGCGGACAATATTTTCGGTGTTTTGATGGGGGACAAAGTAGAGCCTCGCCGTCAATTTATCGAAGATAATGCCCGCCTGGTTCAAAATCTTGACATTTAAGCAGATATTACTTAATCGCTTAAAAAATTAATATCAAAAATCAAACCTTCTGTTTCTGTATCTGAAATATACCTGAACCTGATTTCGTCGCCTTCTCTTATATTTTGCTGCTGAATGAGCAGTTCGGCATTTTCGGTGAGTTTAAATATCTTTGCAGGTATTTCATCAGGCACCCCGCTGATTTTTACTTCCAGAAGGTCACCTGAAATATCTCCAGTAATTCGACCGGAATCTGTTTTTTCTTCTTCCGCTATATGGTGATCAACAACTATTACCTTCATGGCTTTGCCCTGTTCCGGGTATGACTCGGCCAGAAAGCCTTCATGGTATATTTCCACTGTCTGCCCGCGACCAAGCATTTCTATATCAGCATCTTCATCGTTAATTAATATTTTTGTATCTTCATCAACAGCAAAATAAACAGCCCTTTTGCCCTGTTCAAACCATACTTTTTGAGGGATATTGACATCTTCCAACCCCTCAACAACCAAAATACGATTATCTGCAATTGAATAAATTTTTCCGCTGATCGGTATCTGTTCAGGTACGTCTACAGCCTCTTCGTCAGTACTCCCACAACCATTTAAAAGCACAGTTGAAGCAAATAATACAAATAAAAACCAGTTTAAGCTTTTGCGCATTTTTTTAACCTCGCTTCTGTCAGGGTTCCTGTCTATTCTATTTTAAATGACAAACGACAATCGCTTTCGGTTCATTAAAAATAAACCATTGCGCTATTACAGTTTACATTCTTCTATTTACCGTCTTATAGATTCATGATTTAATATAGGATAACAAATAATTAAAATAACAGGAGGTTATCTGTTGCTCTTCAGACTAATTTTCCCCTATATCTTTTTACTGTTTATTGTGGTAGGTTACATCGCTTTTCGCTATTACAAACTTGGTCCCATAATTATGAAGGTCAACCGCAGGTTTTTCAGCCGCAGCAACAACGACTCCTATTTTTTAATTGTTGTTCTAGCCGCGGCATCATATTTTTTGATGCGCTATGAAATAGAAAATTTGCCTTTTGAAGCGGAGTCATTTATCCTGGGCCCCTATTCTTATGCATTCTTTTATCTTGCCCTGATGGCAGCTGTTATCGCGCGTGAAGTAGAACGACCTGCTCTTCGCGAAAAAGGAATTTCTACCTCAAGAGGATTTTGGCAATGGTCTGAGATTGAATCATACCGGTGGTCGAAAGACATACTCTATATCACAATCAGCCGAGGCAAGCGTAAAAAAGGAGAGCAGATGCAGATCAATCCCACAGCTAAAAAAGAATTGGACCAGGTTTTAAAAAAAATGGTTCCCAAGCGTTCCGACAAGGGAAAAAAGAAAAAGTGAATTAAAAATTATTATCAGCATATATTTTCCGGGGAAACTGAATGGCGGTTGCTCCCGGTCCTGAAAACCGCTATTCCAAAATGACCAAAAGCCGCACCGCCTGCTTTTCCACGGCGCTTATTTATGATAGTATAATAAAATATACACCTCTTTCCACGGCAGGTTCCAGCTGCCGGTTCTGTTTGATTTTATAACTACTATATTTTCATTAGCTGTCGGCTCCGGCCATGGCGGTATGAAATACCCTGCAAAGGAGAAGAAATGGCTGAAAAAGAAAATATTATACCGGTAAATATTTATGATGAAGTAAAAGTTTCTTTTCTCGACTACGCAATGAGCGTTATTGTCAGCAGGGCTCTGCCTGATGTGCGGGATGGTTTGAAACCGGTTCACCGCCGTATTCTTTATGCCATGTCTGAAATGGGTTCAACCCATGATAAACCTTATCGCAAATCTGCCCGCATTGTGGGCGATGTCCTGGGAAAATATCACCCCCATGGTGATGTAGCCCTGTATGACACCCTGGTAAGGATGGCCCAAACCTTTTCAACCCGTTACCCACTGGTTGATGGTCATGGTAACTTTGGATCCCAGGACGGTGATTCAGCTGCTGCCATGCGTTATACTGAATCACGCCTTTCTGCTATAGCGGGTGAGTTATTAACCGACCTGCAAAAAGATACGGTAGATTTTCGTCCGAATTTTGATGAAAGCCTTGAAGAACCAGTGGTACTTCCTGCAAGATTTCCACACCTTCTGGCTAACGGATCCTCAGGTATTGCAGTTGGCATGGCAACAAATATACCTCCTCACAACCTGGTCGAGTTAATAAATGCCCTTAAATCTTTGATTCAGCATCCTGAGGCGGCAATTCGCGATCTGATGCAGTTCATACAGGGTCCTGATTTTCCAACAGGTGGAATTATCGTTGGGCATGAGGGAATTTATAACGCTTATAAAACTGGTAGGGGAATTATCAAAGTCAGGGGTCGGGTTCAGGTAGAAAAGAAAGATAAAAACCGTGAACAAATTGTAATATCCGAAATACCCTATCAATTGAATAAAGCAAAGCTAGTGGAAAAAATTGCTGACCTGGTTAAGGAGCGTAAAATAGAGGGAATTACCGATCTGCGCGATGAGTCGGATCGCACCGGCGTACGTGTTGTGATGGAAGTTAAAAAAGATTTCCAGGCTCAGGTGATTATTAACCAGCTTTATCAATATACTTCCCTGCAACAAACTTTCGGTATCATTATGCTTGCCCTGGTTGACGGGCAACCGAGAATACTTACCCTGAAACAGATTCTTGCTTATTACCTGGAACATCAGAAAGAAATCATCAGGCGCCGTTCTCAATTTGATTTAAAACGTGCTGAAGATAGAATGCATATTGTCGAAGGATTGCTGAAAGCGCTCGATATGCTGGATGAGGTAATTGCCCTGATCAGGGCATCGAAGGATGTGCAGACTGCAAGGGAAGGGCTTATGGGTCTTCTTTCAATTACTGAAAAACAGGCCCAGGCTATTCTCGACATGCGTCTCCAACGCTTGACCCAGCTGGAGATTCACAAGCTGGATGAAGAGAAGGAAGAATTAATGGAAAAAATTGCTTACTTTCGCCGAATTCTTGAAGACGACAATCTAGTCCTGGAAATTATAAGTGATGAGTTGACAGTAATCCAGGATAAGCATGGGGATGCCCGCCGTACGGAAATAGTAGCAGATGAGGGCGATGTGGTTATAACAGACTTGATTCTTCAGGAAGAAGTAGTGGTTACTCTCACCGACCGCGGTTACATAAAGCGCATTCCCTTAACCACATATCGCAGTCAGCACCGTGGTGGACGTGGTGTGCTCGGTATGCAGACCCGGGAAAACGACAGGGTAGAGCAGTGTCATGTGGCTTCAACCCATGACAAACTTTTATGCTTCAGTAATCGTGGAAAGGTATATCTGCTCCAGGTATATGAAATTCCCGAATCAGGACGTCAGTCCCGTGGAACCGCCCTGGTTAATCTGCTTCCCCTTGAGGAAAAAGAATTTATTACAGCCACAATGCCGATTAATGACTTCAGTGATGAATATTTTCTGCTTATGGTGACAGCCAGGGGAATGATTAAGAAAACTTCTCTGCATGAGTATCGCAATACACGAAAAACAGGTTTAATTGCCCTTAGTCTTAGTGAAAACGATGAACTGATCGCTGTCAGGTTAACCGATGGTAATAAAGAAGTTATAGTTGGAACAAGCGCTGGTTTATTTGTACGTTTTCCTGAAGACCAGGTTAGGCCGATGGGGCGTTCGGCAAGGGGAGTAAAAGCAGTAACCCTGGGCAAAAAAGATCGGGTAATCAATGCAGATCTTGTTACCGGAGACCAGCAGATGCTGCTTGCATCATCGGGTGGTTATGGCAAGCGGGTTGCCGTTAGTGATTTTGCAGTTCACCGGCGTGGAGGAAAAGGGATGATTGGCTTAAAAACCACAATGCAAAGCGGGCCCCTTTCTATCTTTATAGTTCTGAATGGTGATGAAGAAGAATTCATGATTGTGACAGCCCGCGGAGTAGTAAACAGGCAAAAAATAGAACAAGTCTCCCTGATGGGACGTTATGCCCGCGGGGTGACGCTGATTAGACTTGATGAAAATGATCGTGTGATGAACCTGATTGGTTTGGATTAAGCTTCCCGGAAGGATGATTAAATATGACAACACCAAGAAAAGTAGGCATCACTGATACTTCTCTGCGCGATGCTCACCAGTCCCTGCTGGCAACTAGAATGCGTATTGATGAAATGCTGCCCATTCTCAATGTGATGGATCGCATTGGTTATCACTCCCTCGAAGTGTGGGGTGGCGCTACATTTGATACATGTATGCGTTTTCTCGATGAAGATCCCTGGGAAAGACTGCGCCAATTAAGGGCAGGCTTAAAGAATACCAAGCTGCAGATGCTGCTCAGGGGGCAGAATATAGTGGGTTACCGTCATTACCCGGACGATGTTTTAGAAGAATTTATTAAAAAAGCAGTAGCTAACGGCATTGATATAATCAGGATATTTGACGCCCTGAATGACCTTCGCAACATGGAGAAAGCAATAGAGTTCACCCGCAAAGAAGGCGCCCATGCCCAGGGTACCCTAAGTTATACTATAAGCCCGCTTCATAATAATGATCATTTTATTAAGGTGGCAGACGATTTAAAAAACCTGGGAGCAGAATCAATTTGTATCAAGGATATGGCCGGGTTGATATCACCCTATGATGCTTATGAGCTGGTCGGGCGTTTAAAGTCTGAAGTTGGTCTGCCGGTACAGCTCCATTGTCATTATACAAGCGGTATGGCTTCCATGGCCTACCTAAAGGCAGTTGAAGCCGGGGTAGATGTAATCGACACGGCAAATGCCGCGCTTTCTATGGGAGCCAGTCAGCCGGCAACGGACAGCCTGGTAGCTGCCTTTAAAAATACCCCATATGATACGGGATTGGACCTGGAGTTGCTTTCTAAGGTAAGTGAACATTTCAACGAGATCAGCTGTGATTATGATATTCCCCGCAGTATTTTAGGGGTCGATACCAACGTTCTCAGCTACCAGATTCCAGGGGGGATGATTTCCAATCTTGCTTCTCAGTTAGCGGAACAGAAAGCAACTCATCTGCTGAAGGATGTTCTGGCGGAGGTGCCTAAAGTGAGGGAAGATCTGGGGTATCCACCGCTGGTTACACCAAGCAGCCAGATAGTAGGGACTCAGGCGGTTGTTAATGTGCTGATTGGTGAGCGTTACAAAATGGTATCTACAGAAATAAAGAACTACCTGCGTGGGCTATACGGTAAACCACCCGGAGAGATTAATCCCGATTTGATAAAAAAAGTTTTAAAAGATGAAGAGCCGGTTTCCGGCAGGCCTGCCGACCTGCTCAAACCTCAGCTGCAAGAAGCGCGGAAAGAGATTGCTGAATATATAGAGCAGGAAGAAGATATTTTGTCTTACATAATTTTTCCCAATGTGGCTATAGATTTCTTCAAACGCCGTAAGGGTTTACTGCCGCCACTGGAACTGAAAAACAGTTGTGAAGCCGGTAAAGAACTAAAAGCGATTTCAACCGGAGGTAACAGTAAAACAGAATCAAAACTGGATGAGCTCTACTCGGTTGATGAAACCCTTATCTGGAATGATGACGATAATTCTGTTTACCCGGCTGTGTAAAAACTTTTATTATTGACACCGGGTGGTATGAGGTCTATAATTATAGGCAATCTTTATCAGAAAATACATTGATGGGCAGGAGTAAGCAACAGGTTTTTCCCAGAGAGCCGGTAATGCTGTGAACCGGTAAAATCGGTTGCCGAACGTCGGTCCGGAGTAGTTCAGCTGAATCAGCTAACAGTAAGCTGAACCGGGTTGATTCCGTTATCAAAATCACCATGAGATGCTTTTTTGCGCATGCACGAAAGCAAAAAGGGTGGTACCGCGGAGGTTATCCCTTCGCCCCTTTGGGCGAAGGGCATTTTTATATCTATCATCAATCTAATTTTATTCAAAGAAGGGGCGAAAAGTATGAGCCGAAAAATATTTTTAAATGGCAAGCTGATACCTAATGAAGAAGCAGTGGTCTCGGTTTTTGATCACGGCCTGCTTTATGGAGATGGGGTTTTTGAAGGAATTAGAGCTTATAACGGAAAAGTTTTCAGGTTGACTGAACATATCCGCAGGCTTTACGAATCAGCTCACTCGATTATGCTTAAAATTCCTTACAGCCAGGAAGATATGATTAAGGCTGTTATAGATACAGTAAATGCTAATAATCTTCGGGATGCTTATATAAGGTTGGTTGTAACCCGAGGCGTAGGCGACCTGGGGATGGACCCCCTTAAGTGCCCGAAAGCCCAGGTTATAATTATAGCTGACAAAATTGTTATTTACCCGGAAGAACTGTATGAAAAAGGCTTAAATGTAATTACCGTGGCTACAAGAAGAACTTCAGCCAATGCGCTAGATCCTAAAATTAAATCTTTAAACTACCTGAATAATATACACGTTAAAATGGAAGCCAACCGGGCCGGAGTCTTGGAAGCACTAATGCTGAACGACCAGGGATATATACTGGAAGGTTCAGCAGATAATATATTTATATATCGTAATGGAAAACTGATCACCCCTCCCGGCTACCTCGGAGTGCTGATCGGCATAACCCGTCAGGCGATTATTGAGTTGGCCCAGAGGGAGGGCATCCCCGTAGTTGAGGAACCCTTTACAAGGCATGATCTCTATGTTTCTGACGAATGTTTCCTGACAGGAACAGCTGCCGAAGTGATCCCGGTTGTAGAGGCCGATATGCGTATTATCGGTGAGGGAACTCCTGGCCTGGTTACCAGACGCCTGATCAAACTTTTTCGGGAGCATGCCAGGAATGAGGGCACTTCACTTTAGCCGTAATAACATAATATGTTAATAAGCTGTGGATAATGTGTACAACTCATACTTTTTATATATGCCTAAATTTCATATCAGGAGGTTTGTTATGCGCAGTCATAAAGTTACCAGGGGTATAGAAAGAGCACCTCATCGTTCTCTGTTTCGCGCTTCCGGTTTTCACCCCGAAGAATTAAAACGTCCTCTGGTTGGAATCGCCAATTCGGCCAATGAAATAGTGCCGGGTCATGTTCAGCTGGATTCTATAGTTAAAGCAGTAAAAGACGGGGTTAGAATGAACGGTGGAACCCCAATTGAATTTTCTACAATTGGAATATGCGACGGAATAGCGATGAACCATGCCGGTATGCATTATTCCCTGGCCAGTCGTGAAATTATTGCAGACAGTGTTGAATTAATGACTGAAGCGCACTGTTTCGATGCTCTAATCCTGGTTACCAATTGCGATAAAATTACCCCGGGAATGATGATGGCAGCAGCCAGGCTTAATCTGCCGGCAATTATTGTTAGTGGAGGACCAATGCTGGCCGGTGAGAATAAGGGCAAAAAGCTTGACTTAAACTCGGTTTTTGAAGGGGTCGGCGCTGTTAAGGCCGGCACTATTAGCGAAGCCGAGCTTGAACAAATTGAAAATAAAGCCTGTCCTGGATGCGGTTCCTGTGCCGGGATGTTTACTGCCAACTCAATGAACTGTATGGCGGAAGCACTGGGGCTGGCTTTGCCGGGGAATGGGACCATACCGGCAATAAGCAGTGAAAGAATCCTGCTGGCCAAGGAAGCCGGTATGAAGGTAATGGATCTGCTTAAAGCAGGAACTACTGTATCAAAGATCCTTACCGAGCAAGCTTTTGAGAACGCCCTTGCTGTCGACATGGCTCTCGGGTGTTCGACAAATACGCTTTTGCATTTAACTGCACTCGCATATGAACGGGGTATTAAGATTGATTTTAACAAGGTTAATGAAATAAGCAAAAATACACCACAGCTCTGTATGCTCAGTCCGGCTGGAGAAAACCGGATTGAAGATTTGTACCGGGCTGGCGGGGTCCAGGCTGTCATGAAAGTACTGCTTGACAGTGGACTTATTCGTGGTGATCTGACCACGGTGACTGGTTTGGAAGTTGCAGGTAACTTGAAAGATGCAGCAGTGACAGACCCCTCGGTAATCAGGCCGCTTGATAAACCTTACCGTTCAGAAGGAGGACTGGCGGTACTGTTTGGTAATCTTGCCCCGGAAGGTGCAGTTGTTAAGCAGGGCGCAGTTGCTGAATCTATGCAGGTTTTTGAAGGCCGGGCCAGAGTTTTTGACAGTGAAGACAGTGCTGTTGCCGCTATTAGCAGCGGTAAGATTAGCGAAGGCAGCGTAATTGTAATTCGCTATGAAGGGCCGCGTGGGGGACCCGGAATGCGCGAAATGCTTGCTCCAACCTCTGTTCTGGCCGGAATGAAGCTTGACGAAAAAGTATCATTAATTACTGATGGCCGGTTTTCCGGCGCTACCAGGGGTGCATCGATAGGTCATGTTTCACCCGAGGCTGCAGCCGGTGGTTTAATTGCCCTTGTAGAAAATGGAGATACAATAGCCATCAACCTGCCTGCCCGCTCAATTGAACTAAAAGTAGATGAAACAGAACTGTCTAAAAGGCGGAAAAGCTGGAAGGCACCTGAACCGAAGATTAATCGCGGTTACCTGAAAAGATATGCCCGCCAGGTTTCCTCCGCCGGCAGCGGCGCAGTGCTTGATGTTGCTTTCATGAATGGAGAAGGTGATTCCAGATGAAGAAGAAAATGATTAAAGGATCAGCAATGATCTTAAAAGCCCTCGAAAAAGAGGGCGTTGAACAAATATTTGGTTTTCCGGGTGGAGCAGTGTTGCCACTTTATGATGCTCTATACGATTCCACCCTGAAACATCTGCTAGTCCGCCATGAACAGGCTGCAGTACATGCTGCAGACGGTTATGCCCGGGTAACCGGAAAAACAGGAGTCGTTTTTGCCACATCGGGTCCCGGGGCAACCAACTTGGTTACCGGTATAGCGAACGCTTACATGGATTCAGTACCGCTTGTTCTGATAACAGGGCAGGTGGCCAGCCATTTTATCGGCACCGATGCCTTCCAGGAAGCAGATATAACGGGAATAACCCTGCCGATAACCAAGCATAATTACCTGGTTAAGGATATAGAAGATCTTCCGGCTGTCTTATCAGAAGCTTTTTATATTGCATCAACAGGACGTCGTGGGCCCGTATTAATAGATATTGCCAAGGATGTTTTTGACAGTGAAGGTTACTTTAATTATGAGCTTGAGCGTCACATCCCCGGCTATAATCCCACTTATACAGGGCATGCCGGTCAGATCAGCCGGGCAGTGAAAGCAATACGCGACGCCCGTAAACCGGTAATCTTCGGCGGTGGAGGGTTAATCCGATCCGGGGCTGCAGAGCCTTTGAAACAGATTGCTGAAACTGGTCGTATTCCGGTTATTCTTTCCCTCATGGGGCTGGGAGCATACCCAGGCGATGGGGATCTTTTCCTCGGCATGCCCGGTATGCACGGCAGCATTACTGCCAATTATGCCCTGACCGAAGCTGATTTAATTATAGCTGCCGGGGTTCGCTTCGATGATCGGGTGACAGGTAAGCTCGAAACTTTTGCCCGTAATGCCAAAATAATACACATTGATATTGATCCGGCCGAAATAGGCAAAAATGTTCTGATCGATATACCAATAGTCGGTGATGTTCGCCTTGTTCTTGAAGAACTGGTTCGTAAATTAAAACCGGGGCATACAGCCAAGTGGTTGAAGCAAATAGCATCCTGGCAGGAGCAGTACCCTCTTCCTGACGGAACCGGTAATTTAAACGGACATCTTAAACCACAATATGTAATCAGGGAGCTGAGCCGTCTCAGCGATGAAAATACAATTCTTGCTACTGATGTGGGGCAGCATCAGATGTGGAGTGCCCAGCATTATAATGTGCGCAGACCGAATTCATTTCTCACTTCCGGAGGACTTGGCACCATGGGATTTGGTTTTCCTGCAGCCATAGGCGCCAGGCTGGCGGCACCTAAAAGTAGGGTAATCTGTATTACCGGCGACGGCAGCTTTCAAATGAACATCCAGGAATTAGCAACCGTGGTTAATAACAAAATGGATATTACCATAGCGCTGATTAATAACGGATTCCTGGGTATGGTTCGGCAGTGGCAGGATATGTTTTACGATAAACGTTATGCCCATACAGCCCTGAAAGGCAGTCCTGATTTTGTATCTATTGCGGAAGCATACGGCGCAAAAGCATTTCGGGCTGCCGATAGCAAGAAGGCGACAGAGGTTATAGAAGAAGCATTCAAACTGAAAGGGCCGGTTTTGATTGATTTTGTGGTTGAACCGGAAGAGAATGTTTACCCAATGGTTGCACCCAACAGACCGATAGATGAAATTATTACCGGGGGTGATTACTGATGAAACATGTTTTAGCCATTCTGGTGGAAAACAAACCCGGTGCTCTAACCCGGATTTCAGGGTTGTTCAGCCGGAGGGGGTTTAATATTGACAATATAGCTGTTGGAGAAACAATGACTCCCGGAATAGCCAGGATGACCATCACTGTTGAAGGCAGCGACACTATAATTGAACAGGTAGTCAAACAACTGCACAAGTTAGTCAATGTTTTGAAAGTCAGCAATCTCTCCAATGAACCTTCTGTAATGCGCGAACTTATGTTGATTAAAGTAAAAGCCGAAAGCGGTAGCAGGAGCGATATACAGCAGATTGTTGAAACCTTCAGAGGAAAGGTTGTTGATGTTTCACCTGATTCCATGATTATCGAAGTTACCGGCCACGATGAGAAGCTTGAGGCAATTAAACTTCTGCTGGAGCATTTCGGAATCAAGGAGATAGTGAGAACGGGTAAGGTAGCTTTACTGAGGGGCTCTAAGATAACCAGGGAAAGTAAAAATGGTGTTTAGTGCTGTAATCATTTATGAAATATATCCCCGATCTTGCCATGTCGTTTAACTAAACGATATAATGTAAGTGCTGTTATACC
>Ga0334884_1001369_pt1 | contig 36565 bp, 20 predicted proteins | sample GraSluR1_MG_7_FD_207215 | JGI IMG/M metagenome (GOLD analysis project Ga0334884, IMG submission 207215) | Sludge microbial communities from methane-producing bioreactor in Wageningen University, Netherlands - Granular Sludge_12_05 R1 | ecosystem: Engineered > Bioreactor > Anaerobic >... | reverse complement strand
AGCACCAACCGTTGTTACTAATTCTGTTACACAGAAGGGAGTACGAACATGAAAATTTAATCTCTTAAACTTGATTTTTAATTAACTGAATTTTAAACGTTTACAAAATTATATACACATGAAAAAAACTATTCTCGTTCTGCTGGTATTGCTTAATCTAAGCCTTACGGGTGTGCAGGCCCAGTTAAACTCAAACCTCGATTTTGCCTACGAAACACTCAGCCAAAGAGGTGAGTTCTATTTTAGCTTTTCGTGCGATGAACCACAGATAGTAAGAGAGCTTAGTACAAAACTATCAATCGATAAAGTGCAGGGCACTACTGTATTTGCTTATGCCAATGCCTATGAATTTGAGCAATTCCTCAATTATGGTTTCGATTTTGAACCCGTGAACGACTATTATTTTGCTCCCAAGGCCCTTACCATGGCTACTACGGTTGCACAAATGGCCAATTGGGACAGGTATCCTACTCACGCAGTGTATTTGCAAATGATGCAAAATTTTGTCACCAATTATCCCGACCTGTGCCGCCTCGAAACCATTGGATATTCGGTGAATGGTAAAGAAATTGTGTGCCTTGTAATATCTGATAATGTGAATCAGGACGAAGATGAACCCGAGTTTTTTTGGACAGGCACCATGCACGGCGATGAACTCACCGGATGGATTATGATTATGCGTTTTGCCGACTATTTGTTACAAAACTATGGTACCGATGCGCAGGCTACCACTCTTGTAAACGAAATGGAAATATATATTAACCCATTATCGAACCCCGACGGTACCTACTACGGGTCTTCAACCTATACAAATGTTGCTACATCGAGGCGTGCAAATGCCAATGGTATTGATTTAAACAGGAACTTCCCAACTGTCGATGGTTCTCCATACACACTGCAGCCCGAAATAAACATCATGATTGACTATGCCACCAATAACGATTTTGTGATGTCGGCCAACACACATGGAGGGGCTGAGCTTGCCAATTATCCCTGGGATGCATGGACAAAAGGATATCCCGACTATAACCCACATCCCGACGACAACTGGTGGTATTATGTGAGCTGGATATATGCCGGTCTTGCCCAAAGCAATAGTCCATCAGGCTATTTCGACGACGAAAGCGGTGTTACCGAAGGAGGCGATTGGTATGTGATAAAGGGGAGCAGACAAGACTATATGAATTGGTATCACAATTGTCGTGAAACAACTCTTGAGCTTTCTACAACAAAAAGGCTGGGTACCGAATATTTGAATGCATTTTGGAACTACAACCGCCAGGCCATGCTCGACTATACCGAGCAATGTTTATACGGATTCCGTGGCATTGTTACCGATGCTTGCACCGGCACTGCACTCACCGATGTGAAAGTGGAGATCATTGGCCACGATGAAGATAATTCGTGGGTATATAGTTCTGCCCCCGTTGGCAACTATCACCGCCCCATTTATGCCGGCACCTATAATGTTACTTTTTCGAAAACAGGATATGTAAGTAAGACCCTTCCGGTAACAGTTACCAACAACAACTCTACCCGCCTCGATGTGCAACTGGTTCCTACTTCGGTGGCTTCGCCGGCTTTTACGGCTTCGCTTACTTCGGTTCCGGTGGGTTCTACCGTAAACTTTACCGACCAAACATCGGGCTCGGTAACTTCGCGCAACTGGACATTTGAACAAGGCAATCCGCCTACATCTACCGCTCAAAATCCGGCCGTGGTTTACAATACTGCCGGTATATTCGATGTTACACTGCAAATTACCAGCGCCGGTTGCACCCTTAGCGAGGTAAAAGAAAACTACATAAATGTATATGTTCCCGGAGCACCTACCCCCGATTTCTCGGCCGATGTTACCGCTACATGCACCGGAATAGTGCAGTTTACCAATGCCTCGGTTGATGCTACTTCGTATCTGTGGGATTTTGGCGACGGAAGCACTTCTGCCGAAGAGAACCCGACTCATGTTTATACCGCTAACGGTGTTTATACCGTTTCGTTGTCGGCTACCAATGCCTACGGAACAAACATTATGACGCTGAACGATTACATTACGGTTGATATGCCGCTTGCACCGGAAACAACCGGCGACAATAATTGTGGACCCGGTGAACTCACACTGAGTGCATCGGGTGTAGGTGTCATCGAATGGTACGATGCCGCTGTCGACGGTAATATGGTATTTACCGGCGAAAACTATACACAAAACTTTTCCGAAACAGCCGTATTCTTCGTGCAATCGGTTTTAGAACCAAACGCTCAGTATGGCGGTAAACCCGACAACAGCGGAACCGGAGGCTATTTTGGTAATCCGGACGCCATTCACGGGCTCTATTTTGATGCATATACCGATTTTAACCTGCAGTCGGTAAAAGTGTATGCTACCGGTACCAAAGACAGAGTAATCAACCTGAAAAATTCCGACAACGATATTATTGCTACCCGCACTCTGAATATTCCCAACGGAGAAAGTCGTATTACACTTGACTTTGATATTGTGGCAGGCACCGGATATCTCATCGAAGGAGACGGGGATATAGATCTTTATCGTAATGGAGGAAACACCGCCCCTGTGCTGCCTTATCCCTATGTGTTAAGCGATGTTTTCAGCATAACAGGTAATACAGCCAATAACAATCGCTATTATTATTTCTTTTACGATTGGGAGGTTGTGGTTGGCGATTATTGCATCAGCGCCCGCACTCCTGTGTCGGCAGTTATCAACGAAATTCCTGCCGCCTTAAGCGTTGAGGGCGGTGGTTCTTTCTGTGGCGGTTCAGCCACATTAACGGCAAGTGGAGCCGGAGACCACAATATATTTTGGCAGGGAACCAACCCCGATGGCACCGATGTTACCAACGAAGCCGATGAAGTGGAAGTGAGCACCAGCGGTACTTATTATTTTAGAGCTCTTACCGGATCAGGCTGTTGGGGGCCATCGACAGGGGTTAGTGTTACAATTAATCCCCTACCCGAAGCAGTTGTGGTAACGGGCGGTGGAACACAGTGCGAAGGTGCGGCAGTGTTAAACGCTACCGGAGGAACCGGAGGAACCATCTACTGGCAGGGAACCACTACAGGTGGAACCAGCACGTCAACACCCTCGGCTTCACAAACTGTAACTGCCAACGGAACTTACTACTTCAGAGCGCGCTCGGCCGAAGGCTGCTGGGGGCCCGAAGGAAGTGCCACAGTAACACTGGTGCCGGCCCCTGAGGCTGTAACGGTTAGCGGTGGCGGAACACAATGCGGCGGCAGTGTTACTCTAACTGCTGGCGGCGGCGCCGGTGGAACCATTTACTGGCAAGGAACCACAAGTGGTGGTACAAGCACAAGCACAGCATCAACTTCGCAGACGGTATCGGCTTCAGGAACTTATTACTTCAGGTCGCGTTCGGCCGAAGGATGTTGGGGACCCGAAGGCAGCGCCACGCTTACCATAAATGCCGTTCCGGCTCTTGTAACAGTTAGCGGTGGAGGCACACAGTGCGGCGGTACAAGAACGCTCACCGCAAGCGGGGGAAATGGTGGAACAATTTATTGGCAGGGCACCCAAAGTGGTGGCACAAGCATATCGACACCTTCGATAACTCAAAGTGTATCAGCTTCGGGAACATACTATTTCAGATCGCGCTCATCGGCAGGATGCTGGGGGCCCGAAGGCAGTGCTACCGTGGTAATTAACGATATCCCAGAGCCGGTAACGGTGTCGGGTGGTGGCAGCACATGCAACGGAAGTGAAACATTGTTGGCATCGGGAGGAACCGGAGGAACGATTTACTTCCAGGGAACTACCAGCGGTGGTACAAGTACGATCAACCCAACAAATACATACACCGCTACAGTTTCGGGAACATACTATTTTAGAGCCTATTCAAACGAAGGATGCTGGGGACCCGAAGGCAGTGCTACGGTAACATTATTTCCTGCACTAAATGTGAGCATGAGTATGACTCCCGAGTCGTATGCCGGTGCCCTCGATGGTTCGGCAACTGCTGCGGTAAGCGGTGGTTTAGCGCCTTATACTTATTCATGGTCAAACTCTAACGAAACAAACCCCATAGTCGATCTTGAAGCCGGATATTATTGTGTTACGGTTCTCGATAGCAATGGCTGCAGTGCCGTTAACTGTATTACGGTTACACAGGGCGATCAGCCCAATCCGCCGGTTGCTCAATTTGCTGCCGATATTCATAATGGATGTGGGAACCTTACCGTTCAGTTTACCGACCTCAGCACAAACAATCCCAATGAGTGGCTCTGGAGTTTTGGTGATGGCAGTCAATCGGACGAACAACACCCGGTGCATACCTATTCTGAGCCGGGACATTACACCGTAAGTCTGGTAGTTTCTAATGATGATGGTGATGACGATCTTGTGAAAAACCAGTTTATTCACGTGTGGCCAATAGTAGAAATCGAACTTATATCTACCGAGGAAAGTGCTGAAGGCAACGCCGATGGCACTGCCGGTGTATCGGTACTGCAGGGTATTCCTCCATTCACCTTTTTGTGGGATAACGGTGGAGAAACGGCATCTATCGAGGGTTTGACAGCAGGAATATATTGTGTTACCGTTACCGATTCTGTAGGATGTATGGCCAACCAGTGTGTTGAAGTGTATCTTCAGACAACAAACCCGTTAAACGCCATGTTCTCGTTCGACCAAAGCGGGGTATGTGGCACGTCAACAGTTAGCTTCTACGACGAAAGCACCGGCGAAATCACGTCATGGTTATGGGACTTTGGCGACGGAACTCAATCGAATGAGCAAAATCCTATGCATTATTACTCAGGGGCCGGCATATATACTGTGGTATTAAACGTAGGCGACGGAAGCACTGAAGATAGTTTCCAACAAACTGTTACCGTTTTCGAAATACCACAGCTTGGTTTCGAGGTAACACCTGTTAGCCAGGAAGGAGCTGCCGATGGAGAAGTAAGCCTAACGATTACAGGAGGAACTGCACCATATATAGTGAATTGGTCAAACGGTGCACATACCACAATTATCAGCAACCTCGAGGCAGGTCTCTATTCGGTGGGTGTGATTGATGACAACGGATGTATGGCAACCTCGAGTGTAACAGTGCATGTTGCAACAATTATTGCCGGCGAAAAAGCAGCTCACATATTGGTTTATCCAAACCCTGCCGGTGAAATGTTGTATATCGACTCTGAAGTACATGTAAAATTTGTGCGTATCTTCGATATCTCGGGGCGTTGTCTGATGCAGAAAGAGTTGATGCAAGGTGTGAATGAAGTGGTAACAGGTAATCTGGCCACCGGAAGCTATTTGCTCGAAATTCAAACGGGTGATGAAATTATATTGAAACGATTTAACAAAGAATAACCTAATACATGTTTTATGAGAATAAAAAGTTCACTTATTGTTGCAGTGATATTATGCATTGCTACATCGATTTCGGCGCAACGAAAAGGATACGAAGTTTCGTCGAATTATCTGAATGCCGAGAGTTTTCAAATTGATGTGAATGTTGACCCTGCCAGCATAGCTGTTGTTGCTATCGATGGGGTTCAATATTCGAAGATTGTTTTTAAGGGCAATGTAAATACACGAAAAAAAGGTTGGGCCGAATTGCCTTACATAGGTATTCCGGTTCAAATTGCAAACGACAGAAATGTTGACGTGGCTCTTGTCGATGAATCGTTTTACGAACTCGATCTGGAGCATGCTTTGTTGCCTTCGCGGGGCGTGATTTACCGTAACGAGAATCCTGCCGATATCCCTTACGAAATCGATCCGCAATCGCTGGTCGACGAATGGTATCCGGTCGATTTTACCGAATCGTCAGACCCGTATATTATCAGAAATGTGAGGGGCCAGGATATTTTTGTATATCCTTTCCGATACAATGCCGTGCAACAGAAGCTGCGTATTTATACTCATTTCCGTTTGCAGGTAACCGAGAATTTAAACGAACCCGTAAATCCGCTGATTACCGACATTGCTTTGGTGAATCGTGAAATGGTTTCTGTGTATGAATCGATGTTTGTGAACTTCAACCAAAACCCTGCCAAGTGGACTTACGAAATTGCCGAATACGGCGAAATTCTGGTCATTTATACTTCGCGTGATGCTACCGCGATACAACCCTGGGTAGATTGGAAACAGCAGAAAGGTTATACTGTACATCAACTGCAGGTAGCTACCGGAACCAATGTGGTAAGCACAATTCTGAATGCCTACAATGCCAATAAGCAGATTCTTTATGTGCTGCTGGTAGGTGATTGGGCCGATATTAAAACCGATTTAGGGCCAGATGATGCACCTACCGACCCCATGGCCGGCTGTGTTGAAGGCAACGACAATCATCACGATATTATTATAGGTCGTTTTTCGGCAAATTCCACAGCACATGTTACAGCACAGGTCGATAAAACCATTAAATACGAACGCGATCCCGATATTGGAGGTGTTTGGTACACACGTGCTTTGGGTATTGCCAGCGACGAAGGTACAGGCGACGATAGCGAAACCGATATTCAACAAATCAACAATATTCACGATGCACGTTTACTCGCTACAACCTATACCACCTGTTATGAACTTTACGACCCGGGTGTTACTGCTACTCAGGTGGCCAACTATATCAACAGTGGTGTGAGCGTGATTAATTACTGTGGACATGGAGGGCACAACGCATGGGTAACCAGCAACTACAGTACAACGAATGCAGCTGCTGCAACCAACACATCGCAATACCCGTTTATTTTTTCGGTATCGTGTGTTACCGGCGAGTTCCACACCGGTGCCGATTGTTTGGCCGAAGGGCTTGCAAAAAAAGCCAACGGTGGCGCAGTAGCCTCCTGGAACTCCACAATAAACCAACCTTGGAATCCTCCCATGCGCGGACAAGACTATGCCAACGACCTGCTGATACAGGGATATAACTATGCCGCTAATCCGGGAAATGGAACCAGCACTACCTATGGAAGAACTACCTTTGGGTCGATAACCTTTAATGCTGCTGCACTAATGGTTACCGAATCGGGAGGTACCGACGACTGGAACACTTACAAAACATGGACTGTTTTTGGTGACCCGTCGGTTCAGGTTCGTACCGACCAGCCCAAGCCTATAACTATTACCAATTTGAATGTTAGCCCCGGTGTGTATGCAACGCAGATATTGGTGAATGGTACGCCCTTCCCAAATGCCATTGTGTCGCTGTGGCAGTCGGGTTCGCAACCTGCATCAGCACTTACCGATGCCGAAGGCAATGTTGAAATAAATCATGAATTTGCAGGAACCGTAAAACTTACTGTTACCGGTTTTAATCTGGCAAGCTATTCGGCCGACCATGTTGTAGCTGTCCCCGATCCACCGGTATGCGACTTTGTGGGTAATCCTGTTGAAATTACGGCAGGTCAGTCGGTGCAGTTCACCGATTTATCAACCAATTACCCATCAGTGCGCAGCTGGACATTCGAAGGCGGCAGTCCGGCATCATCATCTATAGCAAATCCGGTTGTAGTGTATAACACCCCGGGTACCTATACGGTAACACTGTTTGTTGAAAACAATGCCGGCGACGACGAGATGACTAAACTCGATTATATAACCGTGAACCCGATAACTGAGGCTCCTGTTGCCGATTTTGAGGCCGACTACACCACGGTTAGTATTGGATCAACGGTTAATTTCACCGACTTATCAACAAACCTTCCCGATTCGTGGGAATGGGTTTTCGAAGGTGGAGTTCCATCGGAAAGTAACGAACAGAACCCTGCTATTGTCTATAACACTCCCGGTGTTTATACCGTAAGCCTGATTGCAGGCAACGACTTTGGAACAGGCGAAATGGTTAAAACAGGATACATCACTGTAAACCTGCCCACATATTGCGATGCCGGAAGTACGAGTGATGCCTATGAGCATATATCGCAGGTGGTAATGAATTCGCTTACGCATAGTTCAGGCTCATCGACCTATTCCGACTTTACCGATCAAACACTGCAGGTGTACCCCGGCGAAGCCATTCCTGTTACCATTACATTAACCAATGGGTATGCTACCGACAGGGTTATGATATGGGCCGACTGGAACCGCGACGGCGATTTCGACGATACCGGCGAAACCTTATATACCTCGGCTACTGGTGTTGGACCTTTCTCGGGACAATTCACTGTGGCTGCCACAGCAAGCGCCGGACCGGTACGTTTGCGGATCCGTCTCGAAGATGTGAATTATTCGCCGGCAAACTCAGCCTGCGGTTTTTCTACCTACGGCGAGGTAGAAGATTACACCCTTCAGGTGATATTGCCCGACCAGCCACCAACAGCCATGTTCAGTGTAAGTACCACTGAAACATGCTCGGGAAGTGTGCAGTTTACCAGCGAAGCTACGCTGGCCGAAACCTACCTATGGAATTTTGGAGATGGAACCACGTCAGAGGAGATTAACCCCTTGCATACATTCACTACCAATGGCTCGTTTAGCGTTAGCCTAACAGTGTATAATAGTTATGGCGACGATACATATGTATTTGCCGACAACATTGTGGTTAACATGCCTGAAGCACCTCTTACCGAAGGTGCTGAACGTTGTGGCCCCGGAAGCGTAACGCTTTCGGCTACAGGCAATGGCGAATTGAACTGGTACAACTCGGCAGTGCAGGGTAGCTTGCTGCATACCGGAAATTCATACACCGCTAGCTTCGATGCTACAACAACACTCTATGTTGAATCGGAAATTCTGCCTGATATTTACGAAGGTGGAAAACCCGACAACAGTGGAACCGGTGGGTATTTTGGGAATGCCAGTTACATTCACGGGCTTAAATTTGATGCCTATACCGATTTTACGCTTCATTCAGTACGGGTGTATGCCAATAGCACAAAAGATCGTACAATAAACCTGAAAAATTCATCGGGAACCATTATCGAAACTAGAACATTAAATGTAGTCAATGGCGAAAGTGTTATTGTTCTCGATATGTTTGTTCCTGCAGGTACTAACTATATTCTCGAAGGCGCCGGAGTTATCGATTTATATCGCAATGGTGCAAGCACGTCACCAATTTTGCCCTATCCCTACATTATCGAAGACGTTCTCAGTATTCACGGCAACACTACTACCGATGCCAATCTGCGCTATTACTATTATTTCTACGATTGGGAGGTGTATGTTGGCGAACACTGTATCAGTGCTCGTACACCTGTAAATGCCAGCATTCTTGAAGCTCCCCAAATCAGCACAGCTTTGATGTACGAAAGCTGTGGAGAACCCGTGGTTTTGAATGCAGGCGAAGGATTTGTGTCGTATAGCTGGAACGGAACACCCGGTGAACAATACTACACAGCCAATACACCCGGAACATACACATTGCAGATAGAAGGCGAAAACGAATGTGTTGCAACTCATGAAATAGAAGTTGTTTTCCACGATGCTCCCATCGTTAATCTTGGCGACGACATCACGGTTTGCGATGAAATGGTTAGCTTAGATGCCGGTCTGGGATATGTTTCGTATGTGTGGAACGGGACGCCCTATCAGCAGGTACTAACGGTGGGTGTTACCGGTGAATATACGGTTATAGTTACCGATGAGCACGGTTGCACAGGCAGCGATGCAATCATGGTAACAGTGAATCCGGTACCTTACATCACTGTTTTGGCTACGCAGGAATCGGTTTCGGGAGCAAACGACGGAACAGCCAGTGTCGATCTTACATTTGCCGGTGAGGTTGCTTCTATTGCATGGAGTAACGAAGCCGATACCGAAACTATCGAGAACCTTAGTGCGGGTAACTATTGTGTTACAGTTACCAACAACTTCGGTTGTAGTGCACAAGAATGTGTGAGTGTTACAATTAGTGGTGTTGATGATATTGATGCGACTTTTACAACTGAACAGGCCGGTTATTGTGCCGGATCGGAAGTAAGCTTTACCGACGAAAGTGCCGGTGAGGTGGTTTCGTGGAGCTGGGATTTTGGCGATGGAAACACTGCCGACATACAACACCCTGTGCATACTTATGCAACTCCAGGGGAGTACGAAGTAGTATTGCTGGTTAGCGATGGCGTTTTCAGCGACAGCTACAGTGCCTATATTACCATTTATGACTTACCGCAAATTGCTTACGAAATGAGCCCCGAAACTGCGGAGGGAGCCGCCGATGGCAGTATCGAATTGTTTGTGTCGGGAGGTTTGCCGCCATATACGTATGAATGGCAGAGTGGACCTGAAACACAGCCTATTACCGGCCTCACAGCCGGCTGGTACACCGTGGTGGTTACCGACTACAACGGATGTACTGCAACACAGAGCATTGAGGTTACAGTTGAAACACTTGTGCTTGAAACACAGTCGGGGCGCATTATGGTGTACCCCAACCCCGCACACGATGTGTTGCAACTGAATTCGGAACTGAACATTACTGAAGTAAGAATTCTTGACTATGCAGGGCGCATTATTTTGAATGAAAAAGTGATGAATAATAGTGCCAAAATCAATATTGGTCATCTGGCCAGAGGAATGTATTTAGTTCATTGCAGCGATGGCGACCAATTGTGGATGTTTAAGCTGACATTGGAATAGAATACAGGTTATAAATTTAAAGCCTTTAGATTTCGAAAAACGAAATGCTAAAGGCTTTTTTTATGCCTTGAAGCTATTTGCAAATTCTTTTATCGCATCTGTTTTAATATCGGATACCGATTCGCTGATTTTTGCAATTTTCTTGATAATGGCTTTTTCGATGAAATTCATTTTATCGAGGCGAAACTCACCGCCAAAGCAACCGGTGGCGATAGCCTTTTCGAGCAACGCGGCAGGGTAGGAGTTTCTCAGTTGTTCCTGCTCTTTTTCGCTGCGATCCATACAACAAATAAAATAACCGGCACGTTTGGTCAGCAGGACATCTTTGTGTGTTTCGCAAAACTTTTTTACTGCTCCCTGAATATTTCCGGCGTGAATGCTGCCGCCTACTATCACAGTGTTGTATGCCGATAAATCGGTTATTTTTTGTTTTTTTATGTTTACCAAGTCGATTGCGTCGGCTCCGAGTTCGTTTTTTAGTAATTCGGCTGCCCGGGCTGTGGTGCCGTGGTGGGTGGCAAAGGCAATAAGTGTTTTCATTTGGTTTAAATCAATTAATGAACAATATTCAGGTTGTTGCGCTATTCATGCTTACTTTGTGGTTCCGAAAAAAGGATTTTATTGTTTAAATTCGCGTTGTCGCATGGCTTCGAAGCAAATCACGGCGGTTGAAACCGAAACATTCAGCGAATCGACCTTTCCCCTCATGGGAATTTTTATTTGCCGGGTGCAGTGGTTTAGCCAGAACTCACTCAAGCCAAAGGCTTCGCTACCCATTACCACGGCACAGGCATCTTTCAAATTGGTTTCGTGATAGAATGCTTCGGCAGTAAGTGCTGCTGCGTATATATTACACGATTTGCTTTGTAAAAAGTTGAATACTTCGTGGTTTGAGGCTATGGCAATGTTGCAGGTGAACAAGGTGCCTAAGCTCGACCTTACCACATTGGCGTTGAAAATGTCGGTGTGTGGGTCGGCCACTATCACTGCATCAACGTGGGCAGCATCGGCGGTGCGAAGAATGGCTCCGAGATTACCGGGCTTTTCGACCGATTCAACCACCAGAATAAAGGGTTTTTCGGGTAGCACAATATTGCTAAGCCGAAAATCTTTCATCCGGGCAACGGCAATCACACCATCGGAGCTTTCGCGATATACCAGCTTCGAAAAAACATGCGTTGCCAGTTCGATACATTCGTTGGCTGCGGGTAACAATTGGTGTATCTCGGCAGGGTTTATCAGCTGCCCCGAATAAAAAACATCTGCAATTTCGTAACCGGCCTCCACAGCCAGCTTTAGTTCTCGCAGCCCTTCTATCACAAACAACGATTCCTGTTTGCGCAGTTTGGGTTTTGCCAACTGCTGCAGCCACTTCACACGGGGATTTTGCAAACTGGTAATCATGTTTTTTGTGGCAAAGATACATCAAAATGCACATCGCTATGTTAAAAGCATTTTAAATTCTTGCATACAGGGTCAGGCTAACTGAAGTTTTGTTTTCACTCAGGTTTTTATCATATTTGCAGTATAAAACTCACAGGGCATGTTGTTACTCCAACCCGATAACTTTCAGAATTATTCGCTTATCGACACAGGCAAAGGCATGAAGCTTGAGCAGTTTGGCAATGTGGTATTGTCGCGTCCTGAGCCACAGGCCATTTGGAGTGCGCATTGCAACGAGGAATTTTGGCATAAGAAAAGCCATGCTGTTTTCACAAAATCGCTGAGTAACGACGATTTGGGTCAGGGAGAAAAAGGCAATTGGAAGAAACTTTGCAATTTCGACGAGCCTTGGCATGTGCATTACAATTTGCAGGGGCATGGTTTGAAGTTTGCACTAAGTCTTAGCTCGTTTAAACATGTGGGTTTGTTTCCCGAGCAGGCTGGCAACTGGGAGTTTATTTACACTGCAGTAAAGGCCATGCCCAAAGCTTGCAGAGTACTCAATTTGTTTGCCTACACCGGAGCTTCGTCGCTTGCGGCATGTGCAGCAGGTGCCGAGGTTGTGCATGTTGATTCGGTGAAACAGGTTATTACACGTGCCAACGAAAATATGCAACTCTCGGGTTTGAAAGGCATTAAATGGGTTGCCGAAGATGCCGCAAAGTTTGTTCAGCGCGAGGCAAGGCGTGGTTCTCTCTATCATGGCATTATACTCGATCCGCCGGTTTACGGACGAGGCCCTGCAGGCGAAAAATGGTTTTTGCAACAACATCTGCTTCCGCTGCTTGAGGCATGTAAACTCATATTGCACCGCCAAAATGCATTTGTATTGCTCAACACCTATTCGCTGGGATTTTCGGCCCACATAGCCGACAATTTGCTAAGAACGGTTTTTAACCCAACAAGCACCGAGTGCGGCGAACTTGGCATTCCCGATAAGGCACAACGAATACTGCCACTAAGTACGTTTTCGCGTTTTGTGAGGTAGGCGAAATGTTTTACTTGTTATTAAATCTCAAAAGTGACATTACTTCAGCAACATCCTGAAACCTACATTAAAATACACTTCGCCGTCGATTTGGGTAAAGGCATCGTCGAGGTTTTGAATATCCTGCCCAAGCAGATTATACACATTTAGCATGAACTCGTATTTGTTGGCGATATGAAGCGAAACACCTGCGTCGATTTTTTGATAATTGTTCAGGTCTGTAATAAAGCCATCGGGGTTCGTCTGATCGCTTCCGGCAGCCGGTTTCCAGTTCCATGCGCTGCGGCCATACACTGCTTTCATGCTGATGTACTCGTGAATACTTACATTACCAAAAAGTTTCTGGCTGCCATGCAAGCGTATGCCTGCCGAGCTGCCCGGCTGATAGGGCAATTGCCGGCTTACATCGATATGCGTGTTTTTCGATATGGTGTAACTGGCATATAGGCCGTAATTATCGAGAAACTGCCATCTTACAGCAGCTTCGCCTGTTGTGATATTGGCTTTGGCAATGTTTTGCCGCATCCATACATTTACAATGGGGTTCATTTCCCATGGACCCATATAAACCGGAACTATCATGTTGGTGATATTGCTGTAAAAGCCTGTAAGGTTGGCAAAGAAATTATTTCCGATATTATATTCTACACCGGCAGAAATCTGTGTGTTGTATTCGGGCAGAAGATTGGGATTGCCAAAGCGATAGGCGGTGCCACCGTGTCCGTAACCCATTTCGTATAATTCAAACAGACTGGGGGCGTGAAAGCCTCGGCCGGTCACCAGACGAAAACGTAAATTTTGGGTAGCAGCAAACAGCAGCGAAAGTTTTGGACTGAAAACAAGGTTGAGGTTTTCGGGTTTGTCGGCGCGTAGCGATATCTGCCCTTGTAGGCGTTTGCTGAATTTGTGTTCGTTCTGCACAAAAACACCCCACGAGGTTTGTTGATTGCCCGCCACAGCAGTACGGGTGAAATATGCCTGCGAAAAATCGGCACCGGCCAGCAATTGATTGTTTTTGCTCAGGGCGATATTCGACCATATTTCGGGACGCAGCAAACGGTTGTGCTCGTTGTTGGTTTGGCTGTACCAATTGGTGTAGGCCAGTTTGGCTTGTAGTTTTACATGCTTACTTACTGTATAGCTAAGCGAGGCATCGGGAATAAACAAATGGCTTTGGTTTTGCTTGCCTTGCCACAGCATGGTAGTTTTTGTGTAGCGGCTGCAGAGGCCTAGGCTGATGTTGTTACTGATAGTTGCATCAATTTTTTGAATATTATGCAGGTGTGTGTAGTTCATTAGCCCTTTGCGATGAAGGGGGAACAGCAACGGTAAACCGTCAGACTCATCCCAGCCGGTATAGCTGTACACAGCAATGTTTTGGTTCACATGCGATTGCAACGAAACGCCACCGCGATAACTATTGTAGCTGCCTCCCTCGGCGTGCAAAAGCACCTCGGGTGCTGCACTGCCTTTCTTGGTTATAATATTAACCACGCCTGCCAGAGCATCGCTGCCATATTGGGCGGAGGCTGCTCCTGTGATTACTTCGATACGTTCGATACTCTCTACGGGTATCAGGTCGATGTTCTGCCCCGTGTGGATATGGTCAGATAATATGCGGTTGCCATCGACAAGCACCAACGTGTATTGTGCAGGATATCCGTTGAGGCTGACTGTGGAACGTTTTGGTTGCCCCGATCCCGTGCCTGTCTCAATATTAACTCCAGCAACTTGCTGCAACACTTCGCCGGTGCTGCGGTAGTTGAACCTGCCTATTTCTTCGGCGGTGATTACTCTGATAATTTCTGGACTGTTGCGCAATAAGCGTTGCTGACGCATGGCACTTATTTCTACTTCATCGAGGTAGTTCACGGTTTCTTGAGCTCCGATATTGTAAAATGCCAATATCGCACCCAGTGTAATAGCAAGCATAAAAGTATTCTTCATCTTATTCGATTTTGGGTTCAAAAATAGTGGTTTATTACCAATGTGTAATTATCGTAACGTTAAGTTAATGTAAAACAATTCTTTACAAAGGACAATTTCGTTGTATGATATCGCTTTGGTATGTGCAGTAATGGTTGAATTATTACATTTGTAAAAAATTGCATGTACATCGACATTCATACCCACAATAAATCGGCATTGTGTGCAGTAGTCAATCTGTTTCATAGCGAGGCTGTTCCTACTCATGGTGTTTTTTCGGTGGGTTTGCACCCGTGGCATATCAGATTGCATGACAGTGAAAGCCTAGGGTTTGATTTGCTTGATAAATTTGCTCAAAGCAATGTTGTGGCTATAGGAGAATGCGGCCTCGATAGGCTGAAGCCTCCTGCGCTCGAAATTCAAACTGAGGTTTTTCGGTGGCATGCCGAACAGTCGGAGCTATTTGCTAAGCCTTTAATAATTCATTGTGTGCGGGCATTCGAGGAGCTAATTGCCATAAAAAGGAGTTTGCAGCCATCGCAATACTGGGTGATTCATGGGTTCAGGGGGAATAGGAATGTGTTGAACCGATTGTTGCAGAATGGTTTTTATGTTTCGCTGGGTGCAATATTGCTTCAGCATCGCGATAAGTTGGTTGGTTATTTGCACGATATTCCGCTGAACCGCTTGTTTTTTGAAACCGACGAGTATGCACCTGGTATAGAGTCATTGTATTGCTTTGCAGCCGATAGCCTGAATATGGATGTTGAAACACTGAGTTTGATAATTTCTGATAACTTTGCCCGTGTTTTTAAACTGAATGCCGATGCATTGGAACGATCGTAGCATATTGCTGCTGGGCGAAAGCAAGATTGAGAAACTGCAACAATCGCATGTGCTGGTGGCCGGTTTGGGTGGGGTGGGAGCCTATGTGGCCGAATTGCTTTGCCGTGCCGGAGTGGGTAAGCTTAGCATTGTTGATGCCGATGTGGTGAATGTGTCGAACCTGAACCGCCAGTTGCTAGCCTTGCATAGTAGTATTGGTAAGTCAAAGGCCATGCTCATGAAGCAACGATTGCTCGATATAAACCCCAATGTAGAGATTTATGTGAGCGAAGTGTTTTTGAAAGATGAAATAATTGACGAAATGTTGGCACACGACTACGATTTTGTGGCCGATGCAATTGATACCTTGTCGCCTAAAATAAATTTAATAAAAACTTGTATTCGGAATCGGATTCCGCTTGTGAGTTCAATGGGAGCCGGAGGGAAAACCGATCCTTCGAAAGTAAAAATCGATGATATTTCGAAATCGTATAATTGTAATCTTGCACGCATTTTGCGTAAGCGCTTGCATCGTATGGGCATTCGCGATGGTTTCAACGTGGTGTTCTCGAGCGAAAAAACCGATAAATCGGCAGTGATAGAGGAAGAAAGCCTGAATAAAAAATCGAATGTTGGCACTATATCTTATATGCCTGCTGTTTTTGGTTGTTTTATGGCTGCCGAAATCATCGGGCAACTCACTGCCGAAACAGAATAGCGGCAGTCAATTTTTTGAAATTTATAAACGGCACTGGTTTAAGCAATGAGCTAACAAGCCCGTCTTTGCGAGGAGCTCTATAGAGCGACGAAGCAATCTGTATTCGACGGGCTCAATGCAAGCATTTCGGCGGGCTAAGGGGCATCGCCATTGTGTCAGCAGATTGCTTCGCTTTGCTCGCAATGACTGTGGGGGTTTTGGGGTGTTTGCTTCGCTTGCCCTTTGTTGTTTTTTCTATTAAACCGCTATGCTTCTCCCCGCTCTACCTGTTTAATGAAAAAACAAACAAGCCCGTCTTTGCGAGGAGCTCTATAGAGCGACGAAGCAATCTGTATTCGACGGGCTCAATGCAGGCATTTCGGCGGGCTAAGGGGCATCGCCATTGTGTCAGCAGATTGCTTCGCTTTGCTCGCAATAACTGTGGGGGTTTTTGTCGGGGGCTGCCCGCGTAGCGTTGCCTGAAGAGGCTTGTGGATTTAGGGGGTTTGTTTGTTCGTTTGAGCGTTCAAACGGTTCTGTGGGTCGTACAAACGGTTCTGTGAGTCGATCAAACGTTTCTGTTAGTCAATTTTAAGAAAAAGTGCAGCCGCTATTTGCTGTAGTAATTGGTGCTCTCGAAAATTTTATCGGCCGACTTGGCAATAAAGCCGCGATAGAGTTTTCCGTCGATATCGGGGTAACGGCGTGCAAACTCATAATATGTTACGGGTACTTCAAATTCGCCTTCAAGAAACCGGTGCTTTACTATATTGGCTTTTGTGCTCGACTGTTCGAGAAGTTCGGCCGGGCTGCCTTTTATTTCGCCACCCGAATTGTTGAGAACAAATCCTTTGTGTTTTAAGAATTCGTTTGTTTTTTCGATACTTCCCAGTTTGTTGAGGTGCGATACGCTTACAGTGAAATGATTTACTGTGAAACCCCAAAGATAGAGCCATGCTGCATATTCCGATTCCTGACGAAGTTGGTTGTATGTTTCGTGCGAAGGAAGCGTTTCCCAGACATTACCGGCTACAAGAATTTCGGGCGATTGCAATAATTTGTCGGGTACCTGTTGCACCAGTTCGCTTACTGTATTTTGAAGATAATTGCTGAAATGGCTGCAAATAAGTTGCGAGATAAATACACGAGGGGCATTTTCGATATCGCGATGCTCGAAATGCCTGGCAAACAGATGCTTATCTTCGAAGAAATATTCGCCTCGGGCTTCGTAGCCAATATTCAGAAACCAACGCGAGAGTACGTCGATATTGATGCGGGGGTGGTCGAAGGTTCTGAAAGCAATGTGGTCGTTTACAACATTTTCGCCTTCGGCTGCAAAAAGTTTGTAAATATCGCCGGCTATGGGGTTGCGGGTAGTATAATCGCGCCATAGCGATTCAAAAAGACTGTTGTAGGTGTTCATGTTTTTTGTCTGGTTTGGGGTTATAACCAATAAGTTTCTATTATGTTTAGGTGCAGGTAATTTTCGTGATTCGTGTCATGGCGTATTTCGGGCAATATTGATTTGTTTCGATGTTTGCATTTTGAAATTGACCTGCCGTAACCGCAACCCCATTATTAAACCCATAATCACCCAATTCGATGATTGCGTGAATAATCGTATTCCACCATCCGTTTCGAACGGTTCAGGTGCAGATTCGGGTTCATTTTCATTTTCATTGTTTCTCCACCCTTACATTCTCTATTCGGTGGCCATAGTATAACCTCACCATGTAGGTTCCCAGAGCCAGTCCACTGATGTCTAACCGGGTTGTTTGTGATTGCAATGACTGCACCAACACGGTTTGTCCCTGCATGTTGAGTATTTTCACAAACGAGACCTCGTTTTCATCCGGCAATTGTATTTGTAGATAATCAGTTGCAGGGTTCGGGTAAACCTGAATGGCGGCTGTTTCGCTTAGTGGTTCTGAGCTTACATTGCAATCGACATACACAGGCAACACTATCTGATATGTTTCGCCATATCCGTTGGTAATAGTGACACTTAACTCCGGACCTTCGTAATTATACGGGACCGTAATACTGAAAGGCATTTCTATTTTATCATCCGATGGGATTTCCGAATATAACGTAGCTGAATTGTAGGTATGGTAATAAGTATTTGTTCCTACATGTACCGAGAAAAATCCTGTACCCTGAGATTCGGGTATAAATATTGGCGGATAATACAAGTCTTCTATTATTTCGCCTGTGCTAAACTCTATCGTATAAGGCGCCGATTTACCCTGTACGTGCAACTTGAAATTATTAGGTATCCCGCAAAATATTGTATCCGGCAGATTGACGCACTCTATGTTTTCGGGTGGCGGGGCTAAATATAACGACCCTTCATTACCCAAACTGTCGGTTTTTACCAGCCATGCCTGTTGCCCGGGGTCATAGGTTCCGTCAAAATCTCCATGTCCATGCAGTATATATCCTCCATCTTCAGTTTTCTTTAATGATGCAGGAAAATTAAACCCAAGAATTTCTGAGGTCTCAAGCTGTTTTGTCCATTGTATTTCTCCATGTCTTGTAAGTTTTATCAATGCAAAAATATCGCTCCAATTTTCTCGCTTTATTGATAATAAACCGGTAAAGCTTCCGTCTTCTTCCTCCAGAATATCTACAAAATAGGTATTCGAATACCACATTTGGTTTTCGTTTTGGTTAAACACAAAAAAACGATAAAAGTACTCATTCAACAGGGTACCCGAAGTATCTACAATGCGCATGCAAGCTTCAAGCAAAGCATCTCCAGACCAATCATTGCAGATTCCCTGCCCACCACACAACATATAGCTGGTATCACTGACTTGAAGCATTCCCGATATATATCCGTCGTTTATCACAGGGTTCCCATAATGTTGCTGCCATATCATATTCCCAATACTGTCGGTCTTTACTAAATACCAGTCCTGGGCAAAGTTCCCGCTGTTAAAACTAAAGGTATAACCTCCAAGCAAGATATTATTACTGTTTGTTTTTAGTACACATGTGCCTGTTTCTGTTTCAAATAAGCTACCGCCTCCAATATTTATTTCATCTTCTATTGTCTCGATGCCTATGTTATATAGTATCAAACTCATATCGTACTGTCCTGATACAATACTGCTACTTACTATTGCATAAACGGAATCATTGAGCTTTTCTATATTGTATGTCCCATATATTGCTGTATCTGGTTCCAACAACAGAAAACTTAATGTATCCAATTCCTCATCTAAAACCACAACAAACGGATACTTATTCTGGTAATCATACGTAATGGCTATGCCACACATGTAATAGGTATTGTGGAGGCTGTCATATTTCATGCAATTATACCCCTCTAAACACATAAAGTTATCTTTTCGGTATTTCTTTTGTAGAATGATATTGCCTTGTAAATCGAGTTTTGTGAAGGCTATTCCTCTTTCTCCATTTACTAATGAGCCGGTAAGAACTACATAAGAATCGTCATGTGCTATCACCGTATTCCCGATATGCGGGTCATTGTCGTAAATAATCTTATTAAACCTCTCCTGTGCATAAGTTTCCATGCACAGGAGAAGGAATACCGCTATACTGAACAGTTTCATCGGCTTACATTTTCGTGAATTTTTCTACTGCATCACCCATTATAGATGAAAAACAAATTCACCATGCTAAGATACAAATATTTGGGTTGTTGGCGTTCGATGAGGGGTTTTTTCGCAAGGTTTTTTATGCAGGCACAGGATTATTACCATGCCCCCGGATTATTCCTGATGTATTCCACAATACGTTGGTATTCCGCATCATTGCGGATGATACGGTCGTCGTAATCGGTTTGCCAATTTTTCCGTCCCGCCGTATTTCGGGCAATATTGATTTGTTTGGATGTTTGCATTTTGAATTTCCCCATGATTTTCGGAATCAACATATTCCGGCGCGATAAACGGTATTGTTCCCGGGTTGGGAATTTCGGCAGGTCAATTTCATGAAATTGACCTGCCGTAACCGCAACCCCATTATTAAACCCATAATCACCCAATTCGATGATTGCGTGAATATGGTCGGGCATGATTACCCATTCGTGCAAAACAATCCGGCAATGATATTCCGGCAATTTCAACAATTCCTGTTTTACAATGCGGCCACATACCGATAAATACATTTCTTTGTTTACCACATCGCCAAACAGGTATGCCCTGTTCTGTGTACATTGGGTAATATAATACCTGCCCGGGCGCGAATAATCGTATTCCACCATCCGCTTCGAACGGTTCAGGTGCAGATTCGGGTTCATTTTCATTTTCATTGTTTCTCCACCCTAACATTCTCTATCCGGTGGCCACAGTATAACCTCACCATATAGGTTCCCGGGGCCAGGTCGCTGATGTCTCACTCCCGCTCCGAGTCACCGCTTCGAGACTCGGAGCCTTTCTCCTGCTTTCACAAACCCATTGGGTATTTTGTTCTAATGCCTGCATCTTTTCATTTTCATTGTTTCTCCATCCTTACATTCTCTATCCGGTGGCCATAGTATAACCTCACCATATAGGTTCCAGTGGCCAGGTCGCTGATGTCTAACCGGGTTGTTTGTGATTGCAATGACTGCACCAACATGGTTTGTCCCTGCATGTTGAGTATTTTCACAAACGAGACCTCGTTTTCATCCGGCAATTGTATTTGTAGATAATCAGTTGCAGGGTTCGGGTAAACCTGTATGGCGGCTGTTTCGCTTAGTGGTTCTGAGCTTACATTGCAATCGACATACACAGGAAGTGTAATTTCGTAACTTTCTCCGATGCCGTTGGTTAATCCTACGCTAATGGTGGTATCAGTATAGTTCTCAGGGACAGTAATTGAAAACGGGATTTCAATATAATCAGGAATCGATTCTTCGTTTTGCGTTTCGTTAAATATGGTCGCTGAATCGTAAGAGTGAGTGTAATTAGTTAGTCCAACTAACACATCGAAATCTGTTCCGGTTTCAATCGTTGCCGATAAAAAAACAGGAGGATAGTATAGCGAATCTATTTGTTCTCCTGTACTAAAATTAAGTGTGTAAGGCGCCGACTTTCCCTGTACCTGCAATTTGCAGCTATAAGTTTGTTCACAATACAAGGTGTCTGGCAAACCTGTGCAGTTTATTAGTTCAGGGGGAGGCTGGGGGTAAACAGAGCCTTCAACTCCCAGACTGTCAGTTTTTATTAGAAAGAATTGCTGTCCTGATGGATAATTTGCATACCCATGAATTATAAATCCGCTATCATGTGTCTGTTTAATTGACGATGGCTCGCTTAGGCCCAGCTCCTCATAGGCTTGCAAACGTCTTGTCCAGATTATTTTACCGTTTGATGTCAACTTCATTACCAAAAATCTTCCATTGGTGTAATAATCTGCATAATACAATAAGCCGGCATAACCGCTATCTTCCAATTCAATGAGATCCGTAAAATAGGTCATCGAATATCTTATCTCATCTTGCATTTGACTATATAAATAATGCCGGTAAAACTTTTCCCATACCAGGTTCCCCGACGTATCTACCATACGCAAAGCTCCTTCAAGAATGGCATCTCCATTGTCATTGCAGATTCCCTGCCCACCACACAACATATAGCTGGTATCACTGATTTGAAGCATTCCCGATATATAGCCGTCGTTTATCACTGGGTTCCCATAATGTTGCTGCCATATCATATTCCCAATACTGTCGGTCTTTACTAAATACCAGTCCTGGGCAAAGTTCCCGCTGTTAAATCCAAAGCTAAAACCTCCCAATAATATTTCATTATTTGTTGTTTTAATTACTTTTCTCGAAGCTTCATTAGAAGTATAATCCGGAACACCATAGCCGATTTTCAGTACAGTCTCATCATAACCATAAATCATTAGCCCCATCTCTGTGTCATCAGGTGTAATAATTTGACCAGTGATTGCATAATGAGTATTATCTAGTTTTATAACATCTACGGTAGTGTAAACAGAATCAACTTCAATTATTTTAAAAATAATTGTGTCTAAATTTTCATTTAATTCAACAAAAAATGGATACTTATTTTGATAATCATAAGTCATCGCTAATCCACATAAATAGAATAAATTAGTAATGCTGTCATATTTCATACAGTTATATCTTCCTTCATAACAGAGGTAGTTATCTTTTCGATATTTCTTTTGCAGAATTACATTGCCCTGTTTATCAACTTTGGTTAAAGCTATCCCCCGTTCTCCGTTTACCAAAGTACCGGTTAACATAACATAGTTGCTGTCGCAAACAATCACTGTATTCCCAATATGCGGGTCATTGTCGTAAATAATCTTATTATACCTCTCCTGTGCATAAGAGCCCATGCACAGGAGAAGGAATAATATAATGCTTAACTGCTTCATAAGTTTACATTTTTGTGAATTTATTTACGGCATCGCCCATTATAGATGAAAAACAAATTCACCATGCTAAGATACAAATATTTGGGTTGTTGGCGTTCGATGAGGGGTTTTTTTTAAATGGTTTTTTATGCGGGTTGCCTTGCATTACATCATCTCCAATTGATGGTACTTTGCTTCCATCACCGATTTGTAAGCCATTTTCATTTCATCGGAGAGGAAAGAGATATCGATTAAACGATATGCATGGGCTTTGTTTTTTATCATCCTGCGAAAGATGCTTTGAATTTGTTTATCAGTAAGCCCCAAATCGGTTCCGAATTGCTCAAAATCGTTTCGTGTAAATCGTTTTTTTCGTCCTCTCATCGGAAGGGCAAGCTCTTCTTTATCGTCGGGCAATACTATGGCAACATTTAATAAATCGTAAGCCGGTGAGAGCATCCAGCCCGAAGAACTTTTGATTAACGAAAAGTTTTTGAGGTGCATGTCGTTGTTTCCTGTCAAAAACGAGAAAAGAACCAATTCGAAGTAAAACACTTTATCGAGCAAGGTATTTACTGAATATTCTCCAATAGCCTTCCCGATTTTCTCCATCGAGCTTTTATATTTATCGTTGGCTTCGGTAATCTGAAACATATCTATCATGTGTATCTTTTCGCCGGAATCGGTGCGATCGATTCGTTTGGTTATATACGACAATTCGCCCGATGCCAAACGGATTAATGACGAAGGAACTACCCTGATACCAAAACTTCGTGCAATTCGCATGCTGAGGTGTTCGTTTTGTGGCATTTCGCGATAGTGTTCCGAAGGGGGTTTAAAAATATACTGTCCGCCCAATGCACCAACAATCGTCAAACGCTTATCTGCTGTTTCTTTTGTTTTTCTTACTAGCGATAAGGATAGTTTTGCCTGAACTCCGGGCACCGAAACACTGCGTTCCACAACATTCTTTGCCAACTCATCCATCTGACTCAACGAATACCCGATGTTGGGAGCTGCAGCTGTCCCAAAAAACTCCATAGAGCAGTTTTTATGATAGCTGAGTCCATTCTCAACAGGCTCGTAACAATACAAACATTTATTCGCCATCGCTTCCTCCTGCAGTTATAGGTTTCACACTAACAGCCCCGATGCAATTCTGGCAACAGGCCAGCAACAAACCCATGCGGTCGCTTTTATTGATTTTCCAGTTCGAGGCTGCAATATCGAGCAACCATCCTTCGGGGATAAGTCCTTCGAAAAATGGAAATAATCGCGGCGATGTATAAGCCCCTTGTGATACCGGCATGGTGAATGTGATGAAATCATCCGGATGCGTATTTATGTATTCAGCATCGTAGCGAAATACATATTCGCCGTCGTCGGTTTCGGTTAGGATACCAGCCGGGATGTCTTTATAAAAAACTTGTCCCTGTCTCATTTCTTAAGCTCTTTACTGCTAACCGGTGCCAGTTCGTGTCCGAACATTTGCAGTACCAGGTTCACCTTGTCGAGATTCATATTGGTTTTCCCTTGTTCTATTTTCCGAACCAGGGTCAGGGCAACACCTGCACGTTCAGCAAACTCACTTTGCGTTAGTTTAACCTCCCTGCGGCGCTCTTTTACAAATTCTGCCAGTGTTTTCATTATATGCTTATGAATATAATTATCTGCAAATATACACAATTATATGCAATTAGATATAGTTGGATTAAAAATAATTAAATTATATGTTTTGGCATATAATTCGTTAATTCACACAAAGCAAGTCGGCGCGTTCCACAATTTCTTTTTCCCAAAACAGCAATTTGCGCCATTCTTCGGGTATTGATTCGTATCCGTAGAAAGCACCTGCCAGTTGTCCGGCCACGGCACCAACGGTATCGGCATCGTCGCCCAGATTGACCGCTTTAAGCAAGCATTGGCTGAAATTTTCGCTGTGCCATAATGCCCACAAGGCAGCTTCGAGAGTTGCAATGCAATAGGCACTGCTCACTATTTCGTTTTCGGTTTTGTTCATGAAAGAACCATGCAAAATGCGTGAGATGTTGCTCTCGATATTGGGAATCAACAATTCGGCTTTTTGAATAAACGCGGGGCCGGTAATTGTGGTTTTATCGGAGCAATCGATGAGTTCTTTCAGATAGAGTGCGAGCAACATACACGACTGCAATGCTTCGGGGGCTGCATGTGTGGTTTTACTGCTGAGTGCAGCATATTTCATTAAATCGTTTGTGTTTTCATAGTATTTTATTACCACCGGAGCCAAACGCATAATACTTCCATTACCAGCAGTGCGTGGATTGTCGCTGCCCGAGTAGGCCTCGGTGGTTTCTTCGTAACGCATCAGGGCATTTCGGGTGGTAAGGCCAATGTCGAAGCAACCACCGTCGGAACTGTTGTAGCCATTGCGATACCAGTCGATATATTTATCCATTTGGTCGGCGGCGTCAAATCCTTCCTGCTCTATCAGGCTGTCGGCAAGGCACAGTGCCATCGATGTGTCGTCGGTCCACCTCCCGGGCTTAAGCGAGAAGGGTCCTCCACCCCTGATAGTGTCGACAGGTTTAAAACTGCCACGGGGCATAAACTCAACACTGGTTCCCAACGCATCGCCGGTAGCCAAACCAACCAGCATTCCCCTGCACTTTGATACTCTCATTGTTACAAACTTTTCACACTGCGAAATTACAAACTATACGCATATAAAATAGCCAATGTGAATGTTATTTAACAAGCCTACATGAATAACTTGCAATATGCTTAGATCGGTTTAAATGGCTAGAGTTTTACGACCCTGTACATTACAGAATACTGTTCACATCGAATTCTTACGAAATACACACCCGAACCAAAATTGCGTAAATTGATAACTGAGTTGGCTTGCGATAAACAAGTGTTAAGTAATGGTTTTCCGTTTACATCAAGTAATTCACATGAGTAATCGCGGTTTTCTGCAGTAATTACAGTGAATGCATCGGTACATGGATTGGGATAAATCTGAATTCCGGCCTCTAACAAAGTTGTTGGTATAGCAACATTGTGTTCAACAATAATTTCACCGGTGAATTCACAGTTGTTGGCATCGGTAATGGTAAAACTATATAAGCCTGCCGTCAGGTTCTGAATTGAAAACGCGGTTGAGCCATTACTCCATTGTATTTGAAAAGGACCATTTCCTTGAGTAACCACTATATCGATGCCACCGTCGGAAGACTCGGGAGTGGAGGTGTTGTAGGAGTTTGCGCTGTAAAGCAATATGTCGCCTTCGATAAGTTCTATATTGCCCTGCGCCTTGCATCCATACATGTCGACCACGCTAATAGAATATAGCCCTGCTTCCGAAACCACAATACTTTCGCTATTGTCACCTGTGCTCCAGTTATAGCTGTTAAAACTACCCTCGGGTGCCAATTGAATACTGCTGCCATAGCATATTACATTGTTATCGCCCAGCGACACCTGCGACGGCGAAATTATTCCGTGAACAGGCACGCGGGCCGTAATGCAAGTACTCTCGAAGCCTTCGTGAACTTCGATGTCGTAGAAAAAATAATAAAAACTGTTGCTGTAGTTGTTGCCGGTTATGCTGATAATACCCGGCACAGTGAACGGGTATCCGATGTTGGGTCCGCCATAATCGCCGGTGAACGAAAGATTGTTGGCCTGACTCACATGAATGGCATATGAGTTGCCTTGTGCGATTTGAAAATTTAGGTCGATGCGGCTTTCGCCGTTAGCGATGTTTATTATGCGGGTATCGAGTACCGTTCCCTCCGAATTTTTTAAAATAATGGTTCGGTTTCCGCTTCCCGAAGCAAATACTTTGGCCGATACAATGCTCATATCGCAAATAGCATTAAAATAAATAGCCCTGTCGATATTGAAATTGAAAAATCCTCCCGCACCGCTGTTGTCTTTTAGCCCGAAATAGGTAGCTTGCACCGATGTGATGTTTTCGTAGAAAACTGTAGTGTTTTCGGTAGGAGAAGCTATTGTAAAACTATTTCCGGTATGCACATAGTTTGTTTGATTGGCCTGTGTGTACCAGAAAACATCGGTATCGGGATTGTCTGCCGAAAATACCAAATCGTCGCCTTCACAAAAGTGCACATCATCAATATGCTCAGGCAGACTTCGGTTAACCAACACATAGTTGGGTATAGATAATGTGTGGTTTCCAAAGGCATTAGTAACCTGAAGTGCGATAGTGTAAAACCCATTTATATGATATGTGTGCTGCGGATGTTGTAGTGTTGAAGTACTTCCATCTCCAAAATCCCAAAGCCAGGATGTTGCCGGTGGATTACACAGGCTGTTGTCGTAAAACTGAATGCTTCCCGAGCAATCGTTTAATGCCGATTTCGAAAAGTTTGCAACTGGAGGCCCTGCTGACGCTGCAATACAGAAATCGGCGGTGGTAGAATGCGTGAAATTACAACCCGTGGCCAGCACTTCGCTTGTTTCGGTATCGGTGAATCTGAAAAAACCATCTCCATAGCCGGCACAAATACCGTCGCCATATGTGTCGTAGATGATGAAATGATAGCATCCGGCAGTTAAACATAAATTTAAGCTGTACAAAGTGTTAGACGCATACGATCCTCCGGTGGCAATTTGAATATTGTTGGGGTCAAAAAGCTCCCATGAGGTTTCGTTCCCAAAGGCATCGGTCATCAGTTCAAACAAAACCTGTTTACCGGCTGCATAGGAAAACGACAGGTTTTTTGAATCGTTTAACAGATTAATATCAACTTCTCCGTCTGGGTACATGGTTCTGAATTGTATGGCATGTTGCCCCGAATTTACCGCAATAGCATCGAAAACTACCACAGCTGAGTCGCCCGGAAATATCTCGGCATCAAATTGCTTTTCGACCAATGGAAAAAAATCGAGACGATAAACTACTGTAAACGATTTCACGGGTTGTGTTCCATAGTTTTTAACCCAAACTGTGGGTGTAAGTAATTCTGTGCCACAATACTCGGGCTGCGGCGATTCTATTAGCGAAACACCAATGTCGCGTTGTGCTTGTAGTGTTGATGCGAACGTAAGCGCCACAATACCCCAAAAAACTATACTTGTTTTCATCGATTAAGGTTTATGAAGTAAAAATATTAAAAAAACATTTATAACTGATTTGTTTTCGAAATTTAGTTTTTTGAATCGAAAAATCTGACATCTTTGCAACAATTGTTTTATAATGAGGTTATAACAATAGGCTGATTGTTTTTTTTTACATTGAAATTATGGGAACCGGGTACCGCGCTTTTCTGAGAAATATGTACAGAAAGTTGTCAATGGTTGTTGGCATAACGTTGTTGATGTTTCTTTTCTCGCAAGCCACAGCGCAGCAATCGCCTTATGCAGCACTTACTTTAACCAATGCCGAAGCAGGATATTATCCTTTTTTTCCATCGATTACCCGTTTGAACAACGGAAATCTACTTATGGTATATTACTGGAATACTGCGCATGTGAACAAAACGGGCGGTAAAATCATGGCTAAAATCAGTAAAGACAATGGCGTGAGTTGGTCGCGTCCGGTTCCGGTAGCCGACTATACCCATTTGGGCCTCGATTCCCGCGATCCAAACCTTAGTGTTCTGTCGAACGGAATTATTTTATTAAGTTTTTTTACCGGCAAATATGATGGCTCGGGCTTTGTACCAACCGAATATCAAGATCGCGTTGTAGAAACAAGAGTGATGCGTTGCACCGACGGCACAGGGCTTAACTGGTCTGAACCTGTGGTAGTTCCCACGCAAAAGTATAGCAACGCAACATCGGGGTCAATAATTGAGACCGATGCCAAGGTAGTTTTGTTGCCGAGCTACGGGAGATATGCAGCAAAAGATGTGAACAAGGCTTATGTAAGTCGCAGCACCGACGGTGGCCTTACCTGGCAAACTGAAATATTGGTTACCGACGACAACAACAACGGGCTTGGCTACAACGAAATGACACTCGCTTATGTAAACAATGTAGTGTATGCCGTTACCCGCCCCAGTGGTAGAATTTTTAAATCGTTCGACCATGGGCTTAATTGGCAGCCGCATCATGTTAATGGACCACCCATGCATGCTCCCGATTTAATAAAACTTGATAATAACACACTGTTTCTTACATGGTGTTCTACGGGGCAAATACCCGAGAATTCATCAAGGGCTGTTTTTGGTAAGGTTTTCAATCCCGATATTGACTGGGACGATACGCCAACCTATCTTATATATTCTTCCAACGATTGCATCGACATGGGTTACCCCACAAGCGTTCAAATGGGCGAAAACATTATGACTGTGTATTACGATAAATGCAAGGGCATGTTGGCAGCATCTATAATACCGATGAATACGATAAGCACCGACGAAATGCCTGAGTTTATTTTGTTTCCCAATCCTGCCACCGACTTTACTAATATACTTAGTATACATAAAGAACTCCTGATACTCGATTATCAATTGTTCAACAGTTCGGGCATGTTTGTTATGCAAGGCAGGTCGAACATTATTCCGCTGTATGATCTCGAAAAGGGCTACTATTATTTATTTACCGAATTGGGCATCCAAAAAATACTGAAGCAATAGTGCGTAAATGCAAAGATGTTGCAACAGATTCGTTAAGCAAGCTGCCTAATCTTGATTAGCGATATCGTTGATTTCATCACCAGGTAAATCGGGTATTTTTTCAATCGAAACCACATCATCGTCTTCTTGATTCCAGGTTTCGGTGCCATTTTTTATAATTTGCTTTTCGCGAAGTTCGATATTGTAAACACACATATCGTCGATATTGGGGCAATAAAAGTGAAGACTTATAGCTTCGTTGTAGTTGCTGGGGTTCAGCATTTTATGTATAATGCCCTGAGGCAGGTCGAAGGTGTCGATAGCGGGAACGCTCCCAAATCCGATATCTCGCAAATAGCTGTCGTAAATCTGAAAATTTAGTACACCCGACAGCACTCTAACAATCCCATACGATTTACCGTGGTCGTGAATAATACTTTCGGAAAGAGGCCGCCAACGAATTAGTACCAGTTCGAGTACTTCGTCGCGATACAGTTGTTTGCGGGCAAATGGGCTGTTTGAGCTTGGGTATTCGGGCAATTCAAATTCATCAAAAGGAGTTTCCAAATCTCTTATTATTGAACGCAATTGATTGATGTTGAAATTCTCGCCCAATTCCTTGCTTCTGATGTTTACTCTTTCAATTATACTATCTAAATTTTTCATTGTTTGTTGATTCGGTTTTAACGGGTCAAAAATATAAGGATATGCGAATTGAAAAAGTTAATTTATACAAGACAAACAATTAATGAGGGCACAATGTTTTAAATTCACTACGTATAAATATTCTTTGAAAAGCCCAATTAAGGGGTAGTGATAAATGCAAAAAGACTAATTTTGCCCTATAATACAATACAATGGCCGATTTGCTTCAGGCGCGCGATATTACAAAACGTTACGGCGATAGACTTTTGTTTGAGGCTGTGAATTTTTATCTCTCCGAGGGTGATAAAACGGCAATCATTGGACTAAACGGAAGCGGTAAAACAAGTTTACTTCGCATTTTGGCTCAGCACGAATCGCCCACCCAAGGAACGGTTACCTGCAAAAAAGATCTCAAAATATCGTTTCTCGAGCAGGATTGTGCTCTCGACGAAAACAAAACCGTTATCGAAGCCATGTTTCACGCCGATAACAGTATTGCCCGTTGTGTTGCCGAGTACGAAAAGGCTGTGGCAGGAACCGATAAACAACTATTGCAGCAATGCACCGACAATATGGATCAGTTGGGTGCCTGGCAATACGAAAACAAGTTGAGAAAAATACTCGATAAACTGAAAATAACCAACCTGTACCAAAAAATTTCGGAGTTGTCGGGTGGTCAAAAGAAACGTGTTGCTCTGGCATCGGTGCTTGTCGAAGAGAGCGATTTGCTGATTTTGGATGAACCCACCAATCATCTCGATATCGAAATGATTGAATGGCTCGAAAAATACCTCGATGAAGAGGTGAATTCGCTATTAATGATAACTCACGACAGATACTTTCTCGACAGGGTATGTAATGGTATTGTAGAAATCGACAACCACGCACTTATGTTTTATAGGGCAAACTATAGCCGTTATGTTGAATTGAAAGCTATGCAGACAGAAGCCATGCAGGCCGGTGCCGATAAAGCGGAAAACTTGCTGCGTACCGAAATAGACTGGTTGAGGCGAATGCCCAAAGCCAGAACTCATAAACCCAAGTATCGCGTTAAGGCAGTTGATGAATTAGTGAAAAAGGCCAATTCGGTTAATCGGAATAAAACCTTGGAAATTAACATGCAGGCCTCACGCTTGGGTTCAAAAGTGGTGAATTTAAAAAATGTGAATAAAGCCTTTGGCGATAGACCGGTTATCAGAGATTTTTCATACGTTTTTGCACCCTACGAAAAACTGGGCATTGCCGGCAATAATGGTTGTGGTAAAACTACGCTGCTAAAGCTTATTACAGGGCAGTTGAAGCCCGATACAGGTAAAATTAGCATTGGCGATACCGTAAAATTTGCCTATTACTCGCAAAACGATATGGCATTTTACGACGACGAACGGCCGATTGATGCGGTAAACAGAATTGCCGAGGTAGTGAAACTTTCAGACGGAAATACTGTGTCGGCATCTGCTTTCCTTAATATGTTTAAATTTCCGGTACCGGTGCAATTCGAGAAAATCAGCAAACTAAGCGGTGGCGAAAAACGCCGGCTCTATTTATGCACTGTATTGATGCAGCAACCCAATTTTCTGATACTCGACGAACCTACCAACGACCTCGACATTATTACGCTTCAGGTGCTCGAAGATTATCTCATGAGGTTTAACGGTTGTGTGCTTGTGGTTTCTCACGACAGGTTCTTTATGGATAAGATTGCCGACCGTGTTTTTGTTTTCGATACGGATGGCCAAATCCGCGATTTTCCGGGTAACTATTCCGAATTTCTAAACTCAAAGCCTTTGATGCATCATAAAGCATACAATTCGGGTAAGAAAAAGCCTGAGCAACAAGAGCCAATTTATTCTAATTCGAAACCAAAAAAAGGACTTACTTTTAAAGAAAGACACGAATTGGTACAACTTGAGAAGGATATTGAACAGCTCGAAAACGAAAAAAAATCTATTGAAGAAGAAATGAATAATAATGGGGCAAACCATACACTGCTTTTTGCGTCTACCCATAGGCTGGCAGAAATAATTGCCCTGATTCAGGAAAAAGAAGAGAGATGGCTTATATTAAGCGAAAAGCAGGCAGATTAGGCAATTGTTTTTAACTTATGCTTGTAAATTTGATTTTATTTTTTATTTTTGAAACATTGAAAATACTGTTTGTTATGAGATATATTAAAGCTTTTTCTTTTTTGTTTGCTTTGTTGTCAATTGTGCATCTGCAAGCTCAGACCGATTGCAGCAATGCCGTAAATCTTCCTTTTGCCGACTACAGTACTTGTGGTAGCCTGGCAATGCAGTCAATCGATTTGGGCGCGGCTACGGTATCATCAACCGCTCCTGCTCCCACATGTGGGAGTTTTTCGGGAACAACCGAGGATGTATGGTATACGATTACGGTTCCCGCAGGTGTTAATACACTGGCATTTCACATGTTTAATTCTAATGTTACTCCGATTTTTTTTAATACATCAAAGCCGGGAATGGCAATCTACCGCGGTACAAACTGTAGTAATCTGACATTGCTCGACTGTTTTACCGATGGAGGCAGTTTTCTCGAGAATGGCGAAATTCGCTGGGAGCCTGTGAGTGGATTAATACCTGGCGAAACGCTCTATATTCGTGCATGGGATCAAGGAAATCTTGCTCAGAGTATTTTTCTTATTGCCTCAGTCATTCAAAGTCTTCCCGAAGACAACTGTCTTACACCCGCCCCTCTGGGCACGGGTGGTTGTAATATTCTTTCTACCGGCGGAGATATTCCTGCCCCCGACCAATGCGGATGGGGAACTACCGATAATTCGGTTTTTTTCTACTTTACTGTATATCCCGACGACCCACAGCCCTATGTAATTACCGCTGAAAACGGCGAGTGTTGGTCGAACTCGGGAGGAGAAGCACCCGAAATTCAGTTTGCTGTTTACACATGGAATGGAAGTAATTGCAATGGAATTGGAGGCGCAGGCAGCTCTTATATGGGATGTGCCAATGGAACAGGATTGGTTACATTTTCACAAAACCTTCCTCCCGGAAACTATATGCTGGCATTCGATGGTTACAGCATGTTGTCGGGGAACTCTCTGTGTGTATTTGGCTTTGAAGCACCTTTTATAAACCCGGAGTTAACAGTGTCATTAAATACTACAAATGCCATTTGTGGCACCAGCGGTTCGGCCTCAATCACCGTTTCTGCTTCCTGCACAGGCAACCCCACCATACAGTGGAGTAATTCTACTACAGGGTATATTGCACAAAGCCTGGCCCCCGGCAATTATAGTGTTACGGTTTCCGATGGCCCTGAGTGCGGCGATACGGTAATCAACTTTACCATTACCGACTCGGGCACACTGAGTGTAGAAGCTCAGGTAACGGGTGATCCCTGCGAAGGAAACTTAAGTGCAACAGCAGTGGTTACCGGTGCCGACCCTGCACAGTGTAGTTTTTCGTGGAACACAACACCCCCGCAAAATACCCAAACAGCAACCAACCTCACAGCCGGAACCTATACGGTGAATGTAACACTGGGAAGCTGTCAGGATTCCGATCAAATAACGGTAACTGTGTTCGACAATATAAGCGTGAGCAATCTTACAACAACCTGCAATGCCACCAATACCGAATACACGGTGAGTTTTAATGTAACCGGTTCGCAGGGCAATCCTGCTCCGTTCAATGCCAACTGGGGTACAGGTAATCAGGGTTTTACAGGAACCTTTAGCCATAATTTCACTACAGCTACCACCTACAACATTACTGTAACCGATAACAATGGCTGCGATGAATTTATACTTACGGGTAATGTCGATTGTGGTTGTATTACCAATGCAGGTACTATGCTAAGCCTTGACCCTGTGCATCTGTGTTCCGGTGAGTGCGCCACTATGGTTCAGCACAACGACGACGAAAGTCTCGATGCCGACGATATACTTCAGTTTATTATTCACACGGGTGGATATCCGGCCACTATTCTTGGTCGTAGAAACAACCCGTATTTTTGCCTGAACGACATTGCAGGAGGCGGACAGTTTGAAACCGTATATTATATTTCGGCAGTAGCCGGTAATGCCTCTTTTGGCAATGTTGATCAGACAGATCCATGCTACAGTCAGTCGGTAGGAACCCCTGTTATTTGGCATCAGAGCCCGGTTGCGTATGTCAACGGCACTGAGCTTGAGACCTGCGGTAACTCAATCCATTTGAGTGCAATGCCAGCAGCTCAGGGCATGACTGCTTACTGGTCGGCCACGGCGGAGTTTGTTCCCATGGGCGGTAGCTTGCTATCGAGTCCCGAGATCAATGTTTTGGTTAATTCCTATGGTGATGTGTGGTTCTACTGGAATGTAATCAATGCCAGTTGCACAGCGCGCGACAGTATTTTGGTACATTTCAATCAAACTCCCAGTGCGTTTGCCGGAAACGATACCATAGTATGTGGTAATAGTCTTGATTTGGATGCTGTATATAGTCTTTCGGGAACAATGGGACAGTGGTCGGGAAATGGAGTTGTCTTTTCTTCCCCCGATAATCCGAACAGCTCAGTAACAGCCACTAATTTTGGTACTTATGTCTTTACTTGGACAGAAAGCAACGGTGCGTGTTTCGATCAGGATTCGGTAATAGTAACATTTATACAACCACCTATGCCAAGCACCACTATGAATCACGACACGGTGTGCGGAGTTACCTACACGCTTAACGTAATGAACGTTCAATATCCGGGACAATGGCGTGCTTATATTGACGGAGTACAAATATTTCCGACCTATATCAATGGCACCAATCTGAACACTCCAAATGCCACGGTTGTAATACCGGGTTACTCGGGTTTGTATTCCACGGTTTTTTTCGAATGGACAGAGGTGAGTCAGTTTGGAGGCGTGCAGTGCTTTGGCAATGCTGGTCTCGAAGTAACTTTTGCTCGTGAGCCGTCAGCCAGTGTAGGGAGCGACAATCACCAGCAGGTTTGCGGTAACAGTTTTACCTTTTCGGCCGATACCATTGGTTCGGGCTGGGCCTATGGCACGTGGGTAAACAGCACCGTAATAGCCAGTTTCGACGACATCAATTCACCTACAGCTACCGTAACTATCGATTCGCTGGGAAGTTTTGGCGACACCGCCTATGTAGAGGTCCCCTTTTTATGGGTAATGAACAATTTCGGCTGCACGGCCATCGACACTATGTATGTAACATTCTATCGTTCACCTGTAGCCAATGCAGGCGTAAACGATTCTATATGTGGATTTGAATATCCGTTAGAGGCTTTTTACAGCATAGCAGCATCCGATGGCTATACTCCAACCGGCTGGTGGAGTTATCTCGACGGACCGGTTACCCAGGGAGTAAACATATTTAATCAGAATTCGCCGGGAACCTTGGTGACTGTCCCCACCGAGGGTACATATCGATTTGTGTGGCGAGAGTCTAACTCCCAATTGCCCAGTTGTTTTTCCACCGATACTGTTATCATAAAGTTTGTTGAGGTTCCAATAATAAGTGCCGGAGTGGATTTCAATGTATGTGGGCAATGCACGCAGTTGAATGCAATCACAGCCGGTTTCCCCGGAGGTTGGCAACCATTGCCCGGCATAACCTGGGGAGATCCGAACGATCCAAACACTACCATCTGCAGCAGTTTGTATGGCGACCGGTTGTTTATCTGGCAGGAGACCAACGGCATGTGTTTTGCCCGCGATACGGTAAAAGTTACTTTCTGGCGCCGTCCCAACGCGCAAATACTTACCGATGCTGCCGATTCTACGGCCTGCGGATTGTGTTTTAGACGATTGCAGGCAGGCATACCGGCTCCGGGTGTAACCGGCATGTGGCGCGACTTGAACGAGCCTAATGCGACCTTTACCCAATTCAGCCAGATGAACCCCGATACAGTATGTGTAACCCAATATGGCGTGCATAATTTTATCTGGGTCGAAGAAATCGGCCCCGAAAGCGAACCTGCCGGTTTCTGTACCGACACCGCCGGTCCGTTGCCCATCCGCTTTATTCGCAAGCCTGAGGCCAATGCCGGTATCGATACCCTGTTCTGTGGTTTTACCGGTTATCTTAATGCAAACCCATCGTATGGTACAGGTACCTGGACAACCCCCTCGACAGCAAATGTAATTTTTGAAGATATTAACGACCCGAACACATACATTGAGACTAACGTGCTTACGCATACTGCCCCTGGCTATCTGCTGGTATGGACCGAAGACAATACCAACAACTGTACCGACAAGGACACAGTGTTTGTCATCTTTGCGCGCATTCCCACGGGTAACTTTGCTGTACGCCCGCCAAAATGCTTTGGAGAGTATGCCACCCTGATAGCTGTTGAAGACACTTTGGCCACTTACAACTGGCAGTTCTTCGGTAGCCACACCGACAGTGTTAGCGCCATGAACACACAGGGCGGCGATTATCGCCACACAGTACGCTGGCACAACAACGACACGGCTCGTTTTGTAACCCTTGTAACTACCACCGCCTGGGGTTGCGAGAGTCCTGTATTCCGCGACACCATCTACGAGCCGTCGATACCACACTACAGTTTTGCAGTGTATCCCGACACCT
>Ga0334884_1001365_pt1 | contig 36687 bp, 22 predicted proteins | sample GraSluR1_MG_7_FD_207215 | JGI IMG/M metagenome (GOLD analysis project Ga0334884, IMG submission 207215) | Sludge microbial communities from methane-producing bioreactor in Wageningen University, Netherlands - Granular Sludge_12_05 R1 | ecosystem: Engineered > Bioreactor > Anaerobic >... | reverse complement strand
CTTTTTTTGCATTTAATGAGTTTCTAAGCGAGTGTTCTTTTTCGGAATAAAATTGATTTAATAATGCTAAACTTTCATTCAAATCAAAATTTTCAATTTCATCCTTAATCAAAATTCGCTTTAAAAAAACAACAACCTCTTCAGAACTCATTGAAATATCAAACAATGAAGAATTTTTACTATATGCAATTTCATAAAGATGAAGAAAATCATCAAAAGAAACATTTAAATTTTCCTCAAAATAAATAATTAAGATAGAAAAACTTTTTTCATCTAAGTTTGGAAAATCATTTTTCATATTTTCATAAGAAACTGAAAAATCATTAGAAAAATCAATTAAACTACTTAAGACAGAATTTATCACAGTAAAATCTCCTGATTTAGAAGATAAAATCAATGAATCAATAATAGTATTTTCAAGATAATCATTATTCAATAAATAATTTTTAAAAACCGAATTTGATTCAAGCTCTTGTTCAAAGTTTTGCAAAATTTCATCAAATTTTTTTATTGAATAATTATTCAAATTAAAAACATCTAAATAATCATTAGATAAATAAATCGATTCAACTGGCAAATCCAAATGAAAGGCTTGTAAGTTCAAAGCACTCAAATCAAATTTAAAAAATTTTGATAAACAACTAATATTTTTTTCAAAAAGGTTTGAAGAAATTTCATGAATTTGCTCATCTTTTTCGAGATCAAGAATTTTTAATAAATCTAAAAATTTAACCTCAATTTTATTCACCAAAGTATACCCTTCTTCATAACTAAAAAAGTATAGAGAAAGCTTATAAAAAAACCTTAAATCCTCTTCATTTAAATTATGCTTTTGAATTAAAGTCTTAATTTCATTACTATTTTCAGAAGAATAATCACTTTCTGAACTAATAAAATTATAAAAAAATATATGATTTTTTAGATTGGATAAATAATGTTCTTGTGCTTCAAAATCACCAGAAACAAAGGATGAAAACATCATTTCAAGTAAATATTTTGAGTTTTTATCTTCGTTTAAAAAAAAGTTCTTATCATCAGGTTCTAAAGTATCAAAAAAGGACAAGTTATTAAATAATTCTAAAGATTTTTTTGCTGAATCTAAATCATTATTCGCAAGGAATTTATTCAACAATTGTGTTTTATCAATGTCCAAAGATTGTCCGTAATTATCTTCAATTATAGTCAATGAATCATCAAAAACTCTCATTCTATTTAAAACATCTTCTGTTTCATTATTGATTTTCTTTAAATTCATTAAAATTTTAAGTCTGGAAATATTCTTACCAAACTTCTCAGTATTATTTAGCAATTCTACAAGTAAAACTGAAACTATATTTAAATTATTATTTGCAGTAGATAAGGTAATATCATTATTAATTTTTTTAAAATTAGGACTAAGCAAAACTGCATTTAATTCTAAAAACTTATTTGAAAAATCTTTCGATAAAGTTCTTTCAGTTTCATTATTTGAAAAAGCAAGACCCAACAATTTGCTTAAATTTTGAGTTAGATCCGTTGTCTCATGAAGCAATTTTTCAAAAGCATCTTTTTTTAAAACCTCTAGAGGTTTCTCTCGACTACCAGCTTTCTCACTTAAAGCATAGTGTTTTTGTTCCATGTAGAAAATTCCACTTCTATAAAAAAAATCTTCTCTAATTTTCCAACATTTCTTAAACAATTTTTTTGTTTTTATTAAGCTAAAATCTAAATATTTTAGCATAATTAAGGCAAAATTTGAACATCTTACAAAGTAGACACAACTATCATGATACAAAAATGTAGATCCTTAAGCCGTTAATCGAAAAAATAAAGTTTAAAACTACGAATTGACACAATGCAAAAAAGATGTATTATTTAAAACTTGATAATAAAAATTATGAAAAAAATACTAATAAAACTAATTGCCATAACACTAATTTTAAGTGCTTGTGGCGAAAAACCAAGCACAGAAAGCGTAAAAGTTGAAAGATTTATAAAAAGTGAACTTACAGTTGAAGAAATTCTCGACTTATCAATCACAAAAAAAACACCAAGTTTTGAAATTTATGCAAAGTCAGAAGCAAAAAATCAGGCTATCATAATAAGTCAATCAAGTGGAATTATCACAAATCTAAACGCTAGTTTAGGACAAAATATAAAAGTCAACGAAGTTCTAGCTATAATTGGCAATTCATTATCTACAGACATAAATAATAGCCAAATTAATTCATCAAACGAAGCATTAACTCAAAATGAAAAAAGCAAAAACAATTTAGAAAAAATTTCAAATGTTTCAATAGAAAGCGCAAAAATTGCAAAAGATATAGCATACGAAACATATACAAACGCAAAAAATCAGTTAAAAAGCACTCAAAACATAAATGAAATACAGTTAAAAAGCACAAAAGATGCAAATAAAAAGGCAAAAAACGCTTATTATGATGCAGACGAAGCCTTAGAAAACTATAAAAATTCAAATAATGACAAATCAAAATTATCAGAACTGGAAAATCAAGTGGATAGCCTTTACTTTGCCTACAAACAAAGCAAATATACACTTGAACAAGTTGAAGAAAGCCAGAAAGCACAGGAAAATCAGTTAAAATATGCAATAGAAATAGCTCAAAATCAGTATCAGTTATCAGAAAAGCAATACCAAAATGCAGTTTTATCGATAGAAGGACAAAAAATTGCACTAGATTCACAAGAATTACAATTAAAGTCAAACAAGGATTTACTAGAAATAAATCAAAAATATTTAAAGATAAGGAGCCCAATCAAAGGAATAATCACAGAAATATACGCAAAAGAAAATAATTTCATCGCATCAGGACAAAGCCTCGTTAAAATTGAAGATCCAAACGAAATAATGTTATCAGCAAGTCTTAACGATAGCGAGATAAAACAAATCAAATTACACGATACAGTAGATGTTTTTTATAACGATAAAACTCTAAAAGGACAAATAACAAAAATATCTCCAACACCAAACCAAAACACTAAAAAAACAGAAATAGAAATTTCTTTAAATAAAAACGAAGAAATTCAAAGTGGAATCTTGGTAAAGGTCGAGTTTTACTCCAGCAAAAGAGAAAACATTTACATTCCAATTAGCTCAATTTTTATAAAAGATGAAAAAAAATTAGTTAAAACAATAAATACAAATAATTTTATAGAACTAATTGAAATTGAAAGTGGAGAAATTTTCGGAAATTTAATTGAAATCAAAAAAGGACTCAAAGGAGATGAAAAAGTTCTAATAAAAGGTCAATCATTTATTGACGCTGGTCACAAAATTGTAATAAATAAAAAATGATAGAAAATGAAAACTCATTTTGGTTTTTTTTGATAAACAAAAGGCCAATTGCCCTAATAATTACAATTTCAATAATACTTTTTGGTTCATTTTCGGCAATTACTTTGCCAAAAGAATTACAGCCAGAAATAAATATTCCATTTGCAACAATCCAAACAGCTCTCCCTGGAGCAACTCCCCTAGACATTGAAAGCTTAATTTCAATTCCTTTAGAAAAGGAAATATCAAATCTCTCAAATATTAAAACACTAAGTTCAAGATCAGCTTTTGGATTTTCAATAATATTTATCGAATTTGAAAACAACACAGATATAAACCAAGCTGTTTTAGATTTAAAAGATTCAATAGATAAAATAAAAAATACATTACCTGAAGATGCAACAAGTCCAATTGTAAATAAAGCCGATGCAAATTCTATTTCAATAATATCTTTTTCAATTACAGGTGATCGCCCACTTAGCGAAATTACTGATATAGCTGAAATCATGCAAAATGAGTTAAAAAGCATTTCAGGAATTTCTGATGTAGACATACTTGGAGCAGAAAAAAAATCAATTTACATAAATATTGATAAAGAAAAAAGCAAAAATCTAAACATTGATCTAAGCCAAGTTTCAAACATTATAAAATCTTCAAATATAAATTTTCCAATAGGCGTAATACAAACTGACAACACAAATTATTCGGTTAGACTTGATAATCAAATTCGTTCAATTCAAGAAATAGAAAATTTAAGCATAAAACAAATTGATAACACTATTATAAAAATTAAAGATATTGCAGAAATTGAAGAATCTTTTCCAGAAAAAAATTCCCTTTCAATGTTTTCAACAAAAAACATAAAATCAAAAGAAGCAATCACTCTTGTAGTTTATAAAAAAACCGGAGGAAACATTATAAAAATTGCAGAAGATAGTTTAAAAAAACTTAACGAATTAAAAGACAAAAACATTGTTCCAAAAGATATTCAAATTTCAATTAGTAACGATAATTCAAAATTTATAAAAAAAGATCTAGGAGTATTGATTCAAAATGGGCTTCTAACAGCTTTAATCATCACATTAATATTATTTTTGGCATTAGGCTTTAGAGAAGGGCTTTTGGCAGGTTTATCAATTCCACTTTCATTTTTAATTACATTTAGCGTTATGAAATCAATGAATTTAAGCATAAATAGCTTATCATTGTTTTCTTTAGTAATTGCACTTGGAATTATGGTAGATACTGCAGTTGTAATAATGGACGGAATACATAAAAGAATCGAAGACGGAAAAGACACGCTAAATGCCTGTAAAGATTCAGTAAATACATATAAATGGGCATTAATAGCAGGCACCTCTACAACAATATTTGCATTTTTCCCAATGCTTTTAGTAAGCGGAATTATTGGAGAATTTTTAAAAACACTTCCCATAGTTATTTCCACAGCATTATTATCTTCACTTTTTGTATCACTCACACTAATCCCTTCAATTTCTACTAAATATTTAAAGAAACGAAAAAAAGTCAATCTTCTAAAACCACTTTTCGAAATCTTTTCAAAATATTTCGAAAAGATTGTCTCAAAAAATCTTATATCAAAAAAAAGAAAAATAATTACAATTATTTCTTCTTTAATATTATTTGTATTAAGTATGTCATTGCCAATTTCAGGCGCAATACAAATGGAGCTATTCCCAAAAACTGATGTTCAATATTTTTACATAAATATTGAAACACCAAAAGGTACAACCATTGAAGAAAGTAAAAAAGTAGCAGAAAAAATCGAAGAGTATCTATATACAATTGAAGAAATTGAAAACTTTTTAACAATAGTTGGACAATCTTCAAGCTCTCTTTCAATAGGATCGAATGGACCAAGTCAAGATTCGAACCTCGCAAACATTACAATAAACTTAGTTGATGAAAAATATAGAAACAAAAAAAGCTTTGAAATAGCAGAAGAAATAAGACAAAAGTACAAAAATTTTAGACAAGCAAAAATTACTGTTCAAGAAATATCAGAAGGTCCACCGGGAGATTCAGCAATAAACTTAAAAGTTAGAGGAGAAGATTATAAAATAATGGGAGAAATAACAGATCACATAAAAGATCTTCTTTCAAAAATACCCGAAACTCAAAACATCATTGATAATAGAGAAGAGGGTTTAAACGAATTTGTTTTCACTCTTGATAGAGAAAAAATTGCATTATACGGATTAAACCCACTTCAAATATCATTAATTATTAGAAATGCAGTACTTGGAATAACAAGTGAAGAAATTAAAATCAACGGAGAAGATTATAGAATTTTCATAAAATATAAACACAAACTAAACGAAAATAATAAAACAACCATAAACCTAAACGACTTGAACAATTTAGTTATTCAAAGTCCGTATGGATATTTACTTCAAATAAACGAATTTACAAATTACTCTCTACAAAGCAGTATTTCTTCTATAAATAGAGAAAATCAAAAAAGAGAAATTAAAATTTCAAGCGATGTAAGTCCAAAAGGAAATGCTGTTCAAATCAGTAAAGAGTTAGAAGAAAAATTAAAAGACTATCCCCTCCCATCAAGCTACGAGATAAGCTTTGGCGGAGATCTTGAACAAATAAATGAATCATTTGAACAATTATATTTTTCAATGCTTATTGGAATAATCTTAATAGCCTTCACACTTGTACTTGAATTTAATTCCTTTAGGCAAGCATTCATAGTACTACTCAGCCTTCCACTCGGCATAATTGGAGTATTCCCAGGCTTATTTTTTCTAGGATTAAACTTCTCTTTTCCAGCATTTCTAGGAATAGTTGCTTTAAGTGGAATTGTCGTAAACAACGCGATAGTTTTACTAGACAGTATAAATCAAAACACTAAAGAAAAAGGACTTTCTATTACAAATAGTATATCAGACACAGTATCTACAAGAGTAAGACCAATAATTCTAACAACAATTACTACAATTGTTGGAATTCTCCCACTTGCCATATCCGACCCATTCTGGGCAGGCCTAGGATTTACTTTAGTATTCGGACTTCTTGCCTCCTCAATAACAACTTTAATAGTTGTCCCTACGATTTTTTTCATGTTTCAAGGCAAACATTAGATTGTAAATAATACAGCAAAACATTAAGATATTCTTATGAAATACGCTGAGATATTATTGCCAATCAAGTTTTCTTTTGACAAAGAAACTCTTACTTACGAAATACCAATAAATAAGGTTTTTCAAATTGGCCAAATTGTTGAAGTCGAAGTAAAAAACAAAATAAAAAGAGGGATTATTATTGATATACACAATAATAAACCAAATTTTAGAACAAAAGAAATAACTTCCCCACCATTTGGAGAAATTATAATAAATGAAATACAAATAAGTTTATTAAAACGAATTTCCAAATACTACTTAAGTCCGCTTCACAAAGTTATTAAATTATTTATTCCAAAAAAAATATTTTCAGGGAAAATTTTTAAAGAAATAGCAGAAGAAAAATACGAACAAATTTATAGCTCAAAATCAAAAATTTTAAACTCAGAGCAAACAGAATGTATTAAAGCGATAAAAAATCAAAACACGAACAAATTTCTTATCCAAGGAGTTACAGGAAGTGGAAAAACAGAAATATATGTAAGCTTAGCAAAAGAAGAAATAGAAAACGGAAAACAAGCACTTATTCTTGTTCCCGAAATATCACTAACTACACAAACTGTTGAATATTTTGAGCAAGCATTAGGAGAAAAAGCAACAGTTTTCAATTCAAAACTATCAGAAAAAGAAAAATTCAAAAACTGGATAAATGTAGTAAACGGAAGATCAAAACTAATTATTGGCTCTAGATCAGCAATTTTCAGCCCTTTTAAAAATCTTGGGATAATTATAATAGATGAGGAGCACGATGCTTCATACAAGCAAGATAATTGCCCCAGATACAATGCAAAAATTGTTGCCGAAATGCTAACAACCATTGATAAAGAAATTAAGCTTATTCTGGGAAGTGCTACACCAACGCTCGAAACACTTGAGAAATATAAAAATTCTAAATTCATAATTAAAAACAGAATAAACAACACCCTTCTTCCAGAAATAGAAATCATTGACTTAAGAGATGAATTTCATAAAAGAAATTTCAGCATTTTTTCTGAACAACTAAAAATTGAAATTAATAAAACAATACAAAACAACGAACAAGCAATTCTTTTCATAAACAGAAGAGGTAGCGCATCATCTATTGTTTGTAGAGATTGTGGATTCGTTGAAAAATGTCAAAATTGCGAAATTCCAATGACTTTTCACCAAACAAAATTAACTAGACCCACTTTAATTTGTCATCATTGTGGGAAAATTGCATCCCCACCTAAACTATGTAAAAATTGCAATTCACACAACATTAGACAACTCGGCATTGGTACAGAAAAAATTGAAAGTGACTTAAAAAAAGAATTCCCATCCTTAAGAATCCTTCGGGCAGACAAAGACACCACAAGCCAAAAAAATGGATTTAAAGAAATTTACAATAAATTTAAAAGAAAAGAAGCAGATATTTTAGTCGGCACCCAAATGATTGCCAAAGGACTACACCTCCCAAGCGTAAGTCTTGTTGCTGTAATTCTCGCCGACATCGGGCTAAATATTCCAGATTTTCGAAACAATGAAAGAATTTACCAACTTATAACTCAAGTTTCTGGAAGATCTGGAAGAGGAGAAAAAAGGGGAAAAGTCATAATACAAACATACAACCCCAATCACATTTCTCTTACTTCATCAAAAAATTATGATTTTGAAAACTTTATTAAATACGAAAGAAGTCAAAGACAACTGTTAAAAAATCCGCCCTTCTCAAACTTAGTTAAAATAATAATTGAAGAAAGTAATCAAAATATTTCAGAAGAAAAATGTGAAAACTTAAAAAATAAAATTGAAAAAATCATTATTTCACAAAAATTTAAAAATATCGAAATTAGCACATATCCAGCGTATATATACAAACTAAAAAACAAATATCGAAATATTTTACTAATAAAAGATTTAAACAAAAGTGAAAACATTCATAAAATATTTGATATATTAAAAAAAGAAGGTAAATTCATAGAAGAATTAAAAATTGACATAGACCCATTAACAATAAGCTAAATAATATGAAAAAAGTAATTTCAGGAGTAAAACCGACAGGAAAAATACATTTCGGAAATTATTTTGGCGCAATACAACAATTTATAAAACTACAGGATGAATTTGAAAATTTTATATTCATCGCAGATTTTCATTCTATAACAAGTCAAAAAAACCCAGAATTATTAAGAGAACAAATCATGGAAATAGCAATAAATTATATTGCTCTTGGTCTTGATCCAGAAAAAAACACTATTTTTAAACAATCAGACGTCCCAGAAGTATGCGAACTTGCATGGATATTAAACTGTATCACACCATTTTCATTACTTGAAAGAGGACATGCATGGAAAGATGCAAAAAACAATCCAGAAAGAGAACAAAATGTTGGACTTTTTGATTACCCTGTATTAATGGCTTCAGACATTTTAATATACAATGCCGACCTCGTTCCAGTAGGAAAAGACCAAACACAACACATAGAAATTACTAGAGATATTGCAAAATCATTCAATAACACATACGGAGAAACATTTAAAATACCTGAAGGATATATTGTTGAAAATTTTAAAACTATTAAAGGAACCGACGGCAAAAAAATGAGCAAATCATATAACAACACAATTGAAATTTTTTCTGATGAAAAAATTATAAAAAAACAAATAATGAGTATCGTTACAGATTCTAAAAAAGTTGAAGAATCAAAAGACCCAGAAGAATGTAACATATTTCAAATATTAAAACTAATTACCTCAACTAAAGAAATTGAAGAAATTTCAAAAAGATACAAAACTGGAACAATCGGATATGGCGAAGCAAAAAACATACTATATGAAAAAACTCTAGAATATTTCAAAGAAGCTAGAGAAAAATATTATGAACTTAAAGAAAACCCAAGCTATGTTTTAGAAGTTTTAGAAAATGGAAAAGAAATAGCTCAGAAAATTGCTAAAGAAAAAATCAAAGATATAAGACAAAAAATCGGTTTATCCTAAAAACCAAAACAAGTCATCATTAAAAAAACATAAGATTTTTCGAACTAAAAATTGATTTATTTCTGCTAAAAGCTAAGAGAAAAAATTGGTGTTTTTCGTAAAAAACACCAATAACACAAGCAAAACAACACCTTAAAAGTGTATTTTTTACTTTAAAAATAAAACAAAAAAAGCCCAATTTTGCAAAAAAAAACAAGCAAAACATATATATAATTTTAAAATATTTAATAGTTTTTTTCATTTAAAAACTTGCAAATTTCATCAGTCAAAACTACTATAAAATCAAAGATTTTTTTAAGACATTTTACCCCTCAAAACATGGCAAAATTCATCTTTGTTACAGGAGGTGTTTGTAGTTCTATTGGAAAAGGGATTGCTACAGCCTCAATAGGCGCACTACTCAAAGCATCTGGACTCAAAGTTTTTACCCAAAAACTAGATCCATACTTAAATGTGGATCCGGGAACCATGAGCCCCTTTCAACATGGTGAGGTTTTTGTTACAGAAGATGGAGGAGAAACCGACCTAGATCTCGGCCATTACGAAAGATTTATTGACACAAATTTAAGCAAACTTTCTTCAGTAACAACTGGAAAAATTTATAAAGAAGTTCTAGAAAATGAAAGAAAAGGCAAATACTTGGGAGGAACGATTCAAATTGTTCCTCATATTACAGAAACTATTCAAAATAAAATTCTAAAAGCATCTGAAGAATCAGGATGTGATATTCAAATTATCGAAATTGGCGGAACTGTTGGAGATATTGAAGGACTCCCCTTCCTTGAAGCCATAAGACAACTTAGAATAAAACTTGGAAAAGAGAATACATTTTTTGTACACCTCACACTTCTTCCCTACCTTAATGCCTCAAAAGAATTAAAAACAAAACCATCTCAAGCATCCGTTAGAGAACTTAGATCAATCGGAATTCAACCCGACATGATACTCGCAAGAGCTGATAAACATATAAAAAAAGAACACATAAAAAAACTTTCATTATTTTGTGATGTGCCAAGCGACTACATAATACCTGCACCCACAGTTTCATCAATTTATGAAATACCAATAAATTTTGAAAAATATAATATAACAAATAAAATTGCGGAAAAACTAGACCTAGGACCGCGAACACCAGATCTTCAAGACTGGGAAGATCTCGTAAAACAAATTAAACTTAAAAAACCGGCACTTAAAATTGCTCTTGTTGGTAAATACACAGGTCTTGCGGACGCATATTTAAGTGTTATTGAATCGCTTAAAATAGCATCATATTCTCAATATTACGATCTAGATCTAATTTGGATCTCAGCAGAAAAACTAGAAGAAAAAGATCCAGAAACTCTCGAAAACCTAAAATCCGCACAAGGAATCGTCGTTCCGGGTGGATTTGGCAAAAGAGGAATAGAAGGAAAAATTATTGCTGTAAATTATGCAAGAAAAAACAAAATACCCTATCTTGGCCTTTGCCTCGGAATGCAGGTTTTAGCAATAGAATTTGCCAGACATTTTCTGAAAGACTCAGAAATTAATTCTGAAGAATTTGATGAAGAAAAAAAATTATCAAAAGATAAATACATAATTCATTATTTAAAAGACCAGAATGACAAAAAGGACAAAGGAGGAACTCTCAGACTTGGTGCATACAACTGTAAATTGCACAAAGATAGCCAATCTTTTTTTCTTTACAAAAAAGAAATGATTCAAGAAAGACACAGACATAGATACGAATTCAACAATAATTTTAAAGAAAAATTAGAAAAAAATGGCTTACTTTTTTCCGGAATAAACCCAGAATTAAACTTAGTAGAAATAATAGAAATACCATCACACCCATTTATGATCGGTTGCCAATTTCATCCAGAATTTCTTTCAAGACCAAACAGACCACACCCCTTGTTTAAAGGCTTTATTAAGGCATCTAAAAAAGTTTATGAGAAAATAAATGCTTATTCATAAACTTAAAAAAACTATTTATAAACAAATAATTCTGATATATTAAGAACAAATTTGAAAACTTTTTATGAGTTTATATAAATATACCGTTACAAACAAAGACGGCAAAAAATTATCAGGAACAATTGAAGCAAGCTCTGAAATGCTTGCAAGAAAAGAATTAAACGACTTAGGTTTTTCAATATTAGATTTTGCATTAACTGCTCCCGAAGAAAACATTCAAAAAGAAGGATCAATCAAGTTTGAATTTGAAGCAATAGACAATCATTCAAAAATCGTAAAAGGAACAATACCTTCTCAAAGCGCAGAAATTGCTTCAAAAAGGCTTAAAAACGAATATGATCTCACATTACTTGCGATTTGGGAAAAAAATGCAAGTGAAGAAGAAATTGCTAAAGCAAAAAAAAATGGTCAAGAAAATTTAAAGATTTATTTAGAAGAACTAGCAAAAGAAAAAGAAAAAATCGACTCCCAAAAAGGTTCATCCAAAGAACAAATATATATAAAAGACAAAGTTGACTTCATCTTAAAACAAGTACTAATCCTATTAAAAAAATTCGACGAAGAATTTAGTACAGAAACAAAAACAGAAATAAACAAAAAAATTGACAAACTTCTTCGAATAAAAAATTCTAGCAACACCGAATACATTCAAATTACAGCAAAGGATCTTCTAACATATATCGAGGCACAAGCAAAAACCCTTGAAGACAAAGGATACCAGAACAAAAAAATTGAACTAAAACTTGAGACATCTTCTTTACTAGATCAACTTAAAAAAACACAAGCTCCACCATCAATTAAGGAGGATCTAAATCAAAAACTCATTAAGTGGCAAGAAAGAAACAGAAAAAATAACAAATTTAAATTTTTAAACAAATTTATTGATAAAACAATTATATTATTAAACAAATCATCCTCAAATAATATAAATATTCAAGAAAAGAAAAAGGAAATCACAAATCTTAAAAGCCAAAGATTCGACTTAATTAAACTAATATTCAAAGAGCCTACAAAAGAATATAGAAATAAAATTATTGAAAACATTAAAGCTATAAACCAAAAAATAAAATCACTTAAAAATGAGATAAAATCTATAAAAAAAGTAGACACAAATGCCTTACCAAAAAATGAAAATAACACAAATAATTTCCTTCAAGACATTCATACAGAAATTTCAACTTTAACAGGCTATATATTATTTGTATATTTATCCTATTATTTTATTGCAATATTATTTACGAATAATAAATTTTTTGGAATTAAAGCTCCTAAAGGATTTTATATTCTTGAAAACAATTTATTTAAAAACATGTTAATAATATTTTTCATTATTCACATAAGCACTGCAATAAACACAAACTTTTTTTCAAAAAATAAACTTTCAAATATATTATCACCAATAATAGCAATTTTTTTAATAATTATAACTATATTAAATTTTTAAAATGCACCCAATTATTTTTTACAGCACGCATTTCACAATTTACACATTATGGATTTTTATTGGTCTAGCAATTATTGCTGGCACTTACAGCACAATAAAACTTGCAAAACTAAACAATTTAAAAATCCAATTTATCAATGATAATTCATTATTTCTTGTTTTAATTTCTATTCTAGGAGCAAGAGTTTATTTTCTTATTCAAAATTTTCAAAGCTATTTTTATGAAATTTCAAGCCAAACATTGTTGAACACATTATTTATATGGGACAAGGGCTTAAGCCTTACTGGAGCGATAATATCATTCACAATTGCATTTTACATATTGTGCAAAAAAAATGAACAAAACTTTTTAAAATGGCTAGATGTCATTATACCTTCTTTTATTTTAGCAATGGCAATATACGCAATGGGATCATTTTTTGAAGGCAACAATTACGGAAAAGAAACTGGACTCCCATGGGGTGTAAATTTTGAAAGCCCTAACATAAAATACAGAGTGCCAATTCATCCAACACAAATATATGCCTTTATCTACAGTGTTGCTATTTACACTTTTTTAGTAATTTACAATCAAACAATAAAAATAAAAGAAACAGAAAGACGAGGTTTTATAGCAACAATAGGAATACTGAGCTTTTCATTTTTTAAATTTATTGAAGAATTTTTTAGAGGAGACGACACTTGGCTATTTTTTGGAATAAGACTTCCACAGATTTTTGCAGGCATTACAATACTTGTTTCTGGAATTTTTTTAATAAAAAAGTATACTCAATTCATCGATAAAAAATAACAATCAATAAAAATGCAAAAACTATTCAACTATTTTTTCACAATTCAACCAGGTTTTGAAATGAATTATTACATTCCTCTTTTCATTATCTCAGGATCAATAATTATCTTTTCAATAATATTTGCCTTCTCTTATAAAAAACTAAAAAAGAAAAACATTGCCTTCAAACGAAACTTCAAATCTGTATCAAAATTAGCTCTACTACTAGGAGTTTCTTTGCTTTTCACAACCCTTATGCGTTATGAAAACATTCCATATTTCTCTATGAGAATTTGGCTATACAGCATCTGTTTTTTAATTCTATACACTGCTTTTTATTATTTCAAAACATTTAAATACAAATATCTTAAAGAAATAAACAGTTCAATAAAAAAAGAAGATAAAGAGATTAAGAAATATTCAACTGCAAAGAAAAAAAGATAAAGAAAAAACCGCCATTCTCAATTAAATTTGAATTAGGCGGTTTTTATTTTAATCGATTTTAATAATATGATATTCCACAACACCACCGGGAGCTAAAACTTTAACTTTTTCATTTTTAGCCTTATCAATCAAAGCAATTCCAACAGGAGATTCATTAGAAATTTTACCATTAAATGGATCTGCCTCTGTAGAACCCACCAATGTATACACTACCTCTTCCCCTTTTTTAGTCAAATTAACTAAAGTTACTTTTGAACCAAGAGACACAACTTTTGTGCCAGTATCTTTAATTATTTTTGCATTTTTAATTTTTATTTCAAGCTCTGAAATTCTTCCCTCAATAAATCCTTGTTCATTTTTTGCTTCTTCATATTCTGAATTTTCAGAAAGATCTCCGAATGAAATTGCCTCTTTAAGCCTCTCTGACACTTTTTTTCTACCATCAGTTTTTAAATATTCCAACTCTTCTTTCATAGCCTTAAGGCCATCTTTAGTGAGCAAAACTTCTTTTTCATTTTTAAAATCTGAAAGTACATCTACTACTTCCAAATCTTTTTTATTTTTTTGTACTTTTTTTACCATATTATTTTATTATATTAATATTTAGGCCTAATCTTAACAGATGTAGGATGTTCTTTTAATTTTTGTAAAACTTTTGCTTCAATTTGCCTAATTCTCTCTCTTGTAACATTAAACTCTCTTCCAACTTCTTCAAGAGTGTGCCCCACCCCATCTTCCAATCCAAAACGCATTACAATAATTTTTCTTTCTCTAGGAGAAAGATATTGAAGCATTTCATGAATATTTTCTTTTAAAAGTTGTTTATTAGTAGATTCCATAGGCGACATAACATCATCATCTTCAATAAAATCGCCTAGCTTAGAGTCTTCTTCAGTACCTACTGGTGCCTCAAGCGAAACAATATCTTGAGAAATTTTCATAATATGTCTTACTTTTTTTTCATCCATATCCATTTCAGCCGCAAGTTCTTCAAGAAGTGGCTCTCGTCCAAGCTCTTGCACAAGCCTTCTTTGTGCATGAGTTAATTTATTTATTGTTTCAACCATATGAACAGGAATACGAATTGTTCTTGCTTGATCAGCAATTGCTCTAGTAATAGCCTGTCTAATCCACCAAGTTGCATAAGTTGAAAACTTAAACCCCCTATTTGGATCAAATTTTTCAACAGCTCTAAATAAACCTATATTACCTTCTTGTATTAAATCCAAAAAAGAAAGACCTCTTCCAATATATTTTTTTGCAATAGAAACAACAAGTCTAAGGTTTGCTTCAGCAAGCTTTGATTTTGCCGATTGATCACCTTTTGCAATTCTACGAGCAAGATCTATTTCTTCTTTTCCTGTTAACAAATCGACTCTTCCAATCTCAGACAAATAAAGCCTGATTGAATCATTAGCAATTTCTTTAAAATCGACTTCTTTTTTCTTTTTTTCCTCTTTTCTTTTTTCAACCACAACATCCTCTATGATATCCTTATCAGCAAGCCCTTTAGTGGTCTTTTTGGAAACATCTTTTTCATCAAAAATTAAACTATCTTTAGTATCAATTATTTCAATACCAAGATCTAAAAATAAACTATAAATTTCATCAAGCATAATAACATCTTCCTCAATATTTGGCATAGCCTTAAGAAGATCTTGATGAGTAATAAAACCTTGCTCCCTACCTTTTTTCACCAACTCCTTTACCTGATCTGGAAAACTAGCCAGTTGATCATCTGTTGGTTGTTGAATAAATTTATTTGTTCTAGCCATATCAACTTTTGTTTGATAATAAAAAAATTTCTAATTGGATAATATATTGTTTTGTTCTTTCAAGAGATCTATCAAAGATTTTGTGTCATTGTTGGCTTCCGCATTGGCTATTTCTTTTTGAATTTCTTTTAAGCGAGTTTTTTGGAAATCTTTTATTAAATTATTTAAAACGATTTTTACTTCATCTTTTAAAATTTCTAATGAAAAATTTCCATATCTTTCTTCGCCATATAATGCCAGAACCGAAAGCCTGTTTTTCAAATTTTCCGCTTCTATATCAGAAAAATCCCACTTATCCAAATTACGGTTTGCATTATACTGACTAATTAAAAGATTGTAAACCGATTTAAAGTCTTCAGAGAAACATTTTTCATCTATTTTTTCGAAAATATTAGCAAATAACACTGGAAACTCTAAAATAAGAGCAAAAAGAACTTCTTCATTACTATAATTTTTAAGTGATTTAGGACTTCTATCTTCAAGATTTTGAACACTTGAAAACGGTTTAATAAAGTTAAAACTTTCAACTTCGTCATAAAGTGTTTGTTCATCAAAACCAAGGAGTAAAGAAAGTTTCCTTATATAATGATCCTTTATCATCGGAGAAGAATTTTTTAAATAAGGCTTAATTTCTTCAAAAATATTTTTTTTACTTTCAAAAGTAGCTAAAGTATATTTTTCTGAATATTTTTCAATTAAAAAATCAAAAAAAGGATTTGCATTTTTCAAAACTTTTTTAAACCTTTCTGGATCATTAAGAGCAAAATCAGCAGGATCTTTCCCGTTCATTTCCTGAACACAAAGCATATTCATTTTTTGTGTTTCAATAATCTCAAACGACCGAACAGTTGCATTAAAACCAGCTTCATCAAAATCAAATGCTGTAATTATGTTTTTAGTAAAACGAGATAAAAGCTTAACTTGATCACTCGTAAGAGCAGTTCCAGAACTAGCAACAATATTTTTAATTCCTTCCTGATAAGGAAGGACCACATCAAAATAACCCTCAACCAACACAACACTGTCTAAAGCCTTAATTTCGTTTTTTGCAAAAGAAAGACCATATAAAATTTTTGATTTATTATAAATTAAACTTTCAGGAGAATTTAAATATTTAGGATTTTGATGATCAGAAAGGGACCGACCACCAAAAGCACAGACTCGTCCCAAATAGTCAAAAATAGGAAAAACTAGTCGAAATCTAAATTTATCAAAAACATTCTCAGCATTTAAAGACTTACTAGAAACAAGCCCCGCTTTCAAAAGCAATTTTTTTGAAAAACCTTTCGATATTAAGTAATTTGTCAAATCATCATAACTATCTCTTGCAAAACCTATTTTAAAAATTTTTATTGTTTCATCATTCACCCCTCTTTTTCTTAAATATTCCAAAACATTAGCACCATCACTTCCCTTAAATAAATTATTATGAAAAAAATCCATCGCCAAAGTATGAGCTCTAAATAGCTCATCTTTTTCGTTTTTATTAAAACTAATAAATTTTTTTGAACTTTTATAAAGACTTGGATCAAGTCCAGCCTTTTCAGTTAATATTTTTAAAGCCTCACTAAAATCAACATTTTCATATTCTTGAATAAAAGTAAAAATATCACCTCCTTTTCCTGTAGAAAAATCATGCCAAATTTGTTTTTCAGGACTTACAACAAAACTCGGAGTTTTTTCATTTTTAAAGGGGCTCAAAGCCTTATAAGACCTCCCCGTTTTTTTTAATTGTAAATACTGTGAAATCAAAGTAAAAACATCAAGTCGCGCCTTAATATCTTCAATTAAATCTGCCATAATAATTATTTAGCTTAAATCTCCCAAAACAACTTAACAAAATATTTACAATTTGTATAATAAAGTAAAATTTTAAATATGATCAAGAAAAAAAACCTAATAATACTCTCATCTTTAAGTATTTTTGGATTTTCAACAACAGCATTTCTTACAAAAATCAATTATTTTAAAGCGCTTGATTTAATGATAAACACAGAAGTTCATCAAATTTTCAGGCCAAAACTTACCATTTTAATGAAAGTTTTTACAGAAATTGGAGACAAATACATCTTATCTTTCTTGTTTTTATTCTTAATAATTCTTTTATATTCAAAAAATAAAAAAAACGACATTTTAATAATATTATTCTCAAGTATTTTAGGCTTTTTATCTACAATATCAATCAAATCGATTATTGAAAGAAACAGACCAGAAAATGCACAAGTTTTTGAAAGCACTTTTAGTTTTCCTAGCGCACACGCAACAATGTCAACAATTTTTTTCTTATTTTTAGCATATTATATCTCAAACAAATTTCCCAAAATAAAATTTTTAATTTGGACAATATGTTTTTTATTTTTTTTAATAATTTCCTTTAGCAGAATTTATCTAAATGTTCATTATTTAAGCGATGTAATTGCTGGAATATTTTTAGCAACTTTTTATTTTTCAACAGGAATACTTATTTTTTCAAAAAACCTTTTCCAAAAACAAGCATATAAGCAAGAAGAGAGATAAGCAAAATAAGAGCAATAATTGTAAAAAACTTTTGAGAAGAATCAACAAAAACAACCGCAAAAAAACCAAACACTAGAGAAATACTTGCATAAATCAAAACAACTTGTTTTTCAGAAAAACCATAATTCAAAAATCTATGATGAAGATGTTTTAAATCACCTTGCCAAAATTTTTTTCCTTCAATTGTTCTTCGAACAACAACCCAAACTAAATCAATCAAAGGTATGCCCAGAACAAGAAAAGCTGTTGCAATTTTTCCTCCAGAAATAACTGACAATACAGCCAACATAAAACCGAAAAAAGTACTTCCCGAATCCCCCATTAAAAGATGTGGTTTTGGAAAATCAAAAAACAAAAGTGCCAATGCAGAAGACCCTAAAATTAAAGCAAGAATTGATGTAATATATTGTGAACTAGGATCTTCATGAATGCCAGAATGAATTGATAACAAGAAAATTGTAAACGAAGCAATTGCCGTTACAACACTATTTAATCCGGGAACTCCATCTAAGAAATTCATTGCATTTACAAGAAGAACAGTCCAGAAGATCAAAAAAAATGCACTCAACAAATACACCCCAAAGACCTCAAACATATCCAAAGGAATTATGCCAATAAAAGGTAATTTAAAAGACAAAAGTTTTATTCCAGAAAAAACCAAAAGCACAGAGGCAAAAATTTGACATAAAAGACGAAGAAAAGGAGATAAATGGATTTTATCATCTATAAAACCAACTACACTCAAAAAAAGTGCAGAAATAAGAACTAATAATAGAGTAAAATCTATAGGAACAAATATTAATACCGAAATAATAAAACTAAAAACCACAACAATTCCAACAGAATAAGGGATTGGATCTCTTTTAAACCCCCATTTTTTAGGATTGTCCATAAATCCAAACTTAGGAAACAACTTTAAAGCAAGAAGTAAAAAAAGAATCGTTAGAAAAAAAGAAAACACTGCCTTAGAAAAATACATTGTCGAAAATTGCAATAATGTCATATTATTTTATTATTCCTTTACATAATTTTATACTACCATCTTGAGATTTTTCCAATACTCCAACACAATTATTTTCAAAAAAAGCAAAAGAATTTAAAGCCAAATCAGGAAAATTCTTTGAAGAAAGCCTTTTCCCATTTTGAAGACCTTGAAATTCTTCAGTTGTTAACTTAAATGTTGGCATTTTTTTTACAAAATCAGAAATATTTATTACTTCCTTAGAAACATCATTTAAATCATATTTTCCAATTTTATGCCTCTTTAGTTCCTCAACATAAGCCCCAACACCTAAAATTTCACCCAAATCGTTAACTAAAGAACGAATATAAGTTCCGGAAGAACAAGAAACTTTAAATAAAACTAAAGGATAATCATATTTAATAAGCTCAAAATCAAAAACAGTAATTTTTCTCGGCTTTATTTCAACATCTCCACCTTTTCGAATAATGTCCGAGGCCCTTTCTCCTTTTATTTTTAATGCTGAATATTTTGGAGGAACTTGGGAAATTTCACCCAAAAAATTGTTTTTTATTACCTCTAAAATCTTTTCCTTTGAAACTTTTTCATTGCTAACTTGTATTTTTTCTTCTGATGCATCAAAGCTTGCAGTCTTAAAACCAAAACACGCCAAAACTTCGTATTTTTTATCAAGACCAATAAAATACTTCAAAAGTCTAGTTGCCTTTGCTAATGCAATAATCATTAACCCACTAGCCTCTTTATCCAAAGTACCACTGTGTCCAACAACTTTTTCAAAATAGTTCTTTTTTACTTGTCGCACTAAATCAAAAGAACTAACACCTTTAGGCTTATCTAAGAGTAAAAACCCATTATTATTCATTATCTCAAGTTTACAATTATTTCACTTTCAATTATTTCCTTAATAACCTCCCTATCATTCCATTTATGTGCACCATCTTTCAGCATAATAATTTCTTCGGCGCCTTTTCCTGCAACAACAACAATATCATCCTTTTGAGCCTCTTTAAGTGCTAAAAAAATTGCCTCTTTTCTATCTGTTATTTTCCAAAAATTTTCGCCCTCTTTTCTTGAAATACCTTTTGAAATTTGTTCAATTATCTCATTTTCATCTTCTTCATAAGGATCATCATCCGTTAAAACTATCAAATCCGCATATTTATCTGCAACAGCTCCCATTTTAGGCCTTTTAGCTTTATCTCTGCCTCCTCCAGTGCAACCAAAAACAACAATCAAACGATTTTTTTTAACAGAAGAATATAAAGACAAAAGAGCCTCCAGAGATTCCTCTGTATGAGCATAATCAACTATTACATCAAAATCCTGCCCAAGTTCAATTCGCTCAAATCTACCAGAAACACCTTTAATATTTAAAAAAGCTTTTTTAATAAGCTCAGGATGAATATCAAAGGCTATTGCAACTGAAATTGAAGCAAGTGCATTTAAAACATTAAATTCCCCAGGAAGACTTAATTCAATCTTAAACCTATCATTTGGAATATTGACATAAAAATCAGAACCCGAAGCTCTTTTATTGATTTCATCAGCATAAACTGTTGCATTCTTAAGCCCAAAACTAATTTTTTTATCAGCAATAAATTGATTAAAATAAGCATATTCCTTGTCGTCAGAATTTAACACAAAAACTTTTGGAACATTAGCTTTTCTCTTAGACTTCATAACCTTTTTAAAAAGACCAGCTTTCGCTTTTAAATAGGCATCATAACTTCCATGATACTCAATATGTTCAGGCGCAATATTTGTTAAAACTGCGACATCAAAATTTATTCCCCATATTCTAGACTGAGTTACAGAATGAGAACTTACTTCTAAAACTGCATATTTACAGCCCGCTTTATACATTTTATAAAGTAATGAATTTATCTTAAAAGGGCTAAGTGTTGTCATTTTCTTATCATTTACCCATTTTTCATCAGCAACTTGAAAATTTATTGTTGAAGTCATTCCTACCTTAAAACCCGCCTCAGTTAAAATAGAAGCTATTAAATTTGTAGTTGTAGACTTACCTTTTGTACCAGTAACACCAATAACAATCATTTTATTAGCTGGGAAATTATAAATAACTGCTGCCAAAATTGCCTTAATTTTATGGAAAAACAAGCGCAAAGGATGAGTGTCTGAAATTAAATTTTTTAAATATTTAAACATATTTTCTTCTTAAATTTTTTAAAATTATACTGTTTTAAATTTTTAAAGCTATAGACAAACAACAAAAAGTATTGTACAATTCCATAATTATTAAAAAAATAAATATGGAAAAATTTGAAAATCATTTAAAAAATCATGAAGAAGCAATCGACCAAAATTATCTAATATCAGCCGACCAAGTGATTGAAGAAGTCTACGACGAAAAATATAAAGAACTAGAAGATAGTGAAAAAGAAGAAAAAATATTAAGTTTATTAGAAGATTATATAAAAACACTATACATAATAAACCCCGAGCCAAAAAATTTAAAATATATATGGGACAGACTTAAATTTAGTCTAAAACCAAAGACAAAAGGAAAAACAAAAAATCATGAAAGAATTTCCCTCGCAAGAGCCATGTATATTTATGAAAATCTTGCAAAAAAAGCAAATGATAAGATTTCAAGAAATGAGATTGATGATGCAATTTCAAATTACTTAGAAGATCAACCAGAAACCCCTCACACAAAAGAGGCCGAAAGAATTTTTTCTGAAGCAAAACTATACTCAGAAAAATATCAAATAAAACTTCTTCCCTTTTCTTTTGCTGAAATAATGAAAAGCATCGGTTATTCAGAAAAAGATACTTACTCAATTCTAAACTACTATAGAGATTTTAGAAAAAGCTTACTTCGAATAAACCTTAACAGCAAAGATGAATTAAAAATTTTTGCTAAAGCTCTTAAAATATTTGAAAAGAATGGGCATTACAGAAGAAACAACATCACAGAAATAAGTGACAATGTAAAAAGAAACGCAACTCTATATTTAACCTCAATAGGAGGAGTTGAAGAAGAATGATCTAAAAAATTTTCAAATAAAATATTTTTTCAAAAATACAATATTTACAGTATTTAATGTTTTTTGTTAATAAATTCAAAATTACCTAGGCTTAAAGAAATCTTTTCTAAGAGTAGGCTTAAAAAAATCTTTTCTACAATTCTAAAAAACGTGAAAAAATCTTGAAAAATTATTTGCAAAAAACCTAAAAACCCTTTTATAAAAGAGCTAAGTGACAAATAAAAACATATAGTATAAAATAGGACTAATTATAAAAAAATTATGAAAAAATTATTACTTTCTCTTTTATTTTTAAACTTATTTTGCCTTCAATCATACTTAATTCGTTTTAAAATTGGACCATATCCCAGCAACCTTCAAGAAATACTCATAATACTAAACTTAGTTCCATTTCTTTTTTTAGTTCTCAAAAAAGAAATTCAAATAAAAACACCAAAAATTCTACTTTCATTTTTAATTTTATTTTTCACTTCCTCAATTATTGTTCAAATTTATGATACAGAATTTTTCTTTAGATATTGGAAGTTTTTCATATTTGCCTCTACCCTGATTATAATTTTTTCAAACACTTTAAAAAGTGAATCTGAAAAAGAAAAAGGTATTGAAATCTTATCTCTAGGAGCAATTTGTTTTGGAATACTTTCTCTTATTTTAAATTTAATTGGCATAAACAACACCTTTGATTCAAGATTGATTGGCCCACTAGATTCGGCTGTTTACCTCGCAGTTTACATTTCTCCACTCCTTATATTTAATTTTTCAAAATTCTTAAAAACTTTAAAACAACCTTACTTCAAAAACAAATATGCAAACTACACAATTCTATTAGCAATATTATTAGTCCTAACAAAATCCATGGGAGCAATAATAGGCGTATCAGCTGTTTCATCAATAATAATGTACAAAAAATTTAGACAAAAACTCTACAACAATAAAATAAAAAAAACGATAATAATTTTATTGTTTTTAATACTATCTAGCAGTGTCTACTACACAAAAATTCTTCCAACTCTTCAAACCACATGGTCTAGCCTTGATGAAAGAAACGAGATTTACATGACTTCAAACTACATACTAAAAACCCCAAAAAATGCAATCCTTGGACTTGGAATAGGACAATTTCAATATCATTACGAAAAAAATGTTGAAACTGCAATAAACAACAAAGCTCTAAATTACAAAGTACTTCAACCTCACAATATTTATCTTTTATTTATATTTAATTTTGGAATTTTAGGCGCATTTTTCCTCACGGGACTAATTTTTTATACATTAAGGACAATTTTTAGAGAAGACAAAATCAACTTCAAGCTGATCGCCTCTCTAGCGGTGTGCTATTTTTTTATACACGGAATAATGGACACACCATTTATGAAAAACGATCTCCTTTTCTTGTTTTTACTATTTCTAGAAGAAGAATTTTAATTTAGATTTTCACTAAAAATTCGCATCTAACCTAGATAAAAGCATCTACAAGCTCAATCAACTTTTCTTTTTGTGATTTAACATTTACAACAGAACTTGAAACAATCACTCCATAAGCTCCCATTTTTAAAGCCTTTTTAATATGAGTACCTTTGCTAATTCCAGCACCAATCATAAAATTATCCCTACCTATTAGCTCTGCTCTTTCTTTAATAAAATCTGGCATTTTTTCAGTAATTGATACACAAGATCCAAGAGAATCAAAGTGTTCCACAAGTAGCATATCTGGAGAAAAACTTAATATTTTTTTTATCATTTCAATATTTTCAACACATATCAAAGTTTTTAAGCCAATAGACTTACACCTTTGAACAGTTTTGATTAAAACATCTTCAGACAATTTCTTTTCAATATGATTAAGTAAAACACCGCTAGCAAGACTTTCTTTCACAAGCTCTGGAACAATAGCTCCAGTATGTGCACCAAAAGAATTATAATCACAATGTTGTAAAAAAACAGGAATATTAACCTTCCTCAAAACATCCTTTAACTCTAAAGCATTTACACAAATTCCAATAACAAAATTTTTCTGAATAGATACTTTTTCAATTAAATTTGCCAACTTTAAAGCATTAAACCCAGTTGAGTTTTTATAATTTTTAAAATTTATTAAAAGTCTTGGAACAGAAATTTTATTTTTCATAACAAAACTATAACACAAAAATTGGTTTTTGTAAAAAATTTTAAACTAAAACATTTCATTATTTAAAATTTAATCTCAAAAATTATAATAAATTCACAAAATACTAAACTCCATTTTGACTTTTAAGCAAATTTTTGATAAAATACATAGATTTATAAATAAAACAAATATGAAAAAATTATTATCATTCTTTTCAGAAAAAAGACTAATACTAGGAACACTAAATATTCCTTCAAGTGCACCTCAGTCCCCTGAAAAAACTGAAATAAAAGATTTAAGCACTATAAACTTATCAGAAAATTCTGGTGAAAAAATACAGGCAAGCACTCAATTAAGTGATGATATTTCACAAATTACAAATAATGAAATTGAGCTTGTTGGAAAAGAAATTTCCTTTCAAGTGCCAGTTGAAAATTCCGAGACAGTTAGAAGATCGTTTGTATATAGAGAGAAATCACTTTTTGCAAAAGAACTAAAAGAAGCTGTTCAAAATAGAGATGACCAAAAGATTAAATATCTTTCATACAAATATCTAAGAGATTTATATTTAAAAAACCCAAAAGGCAGAGGCCTTGATAATAAAAAATTTGGAGAATCAAACCTCGTAATTAATGATTTTATTCAAAATTACGAAAGCAAAGCACGACTAGAAATTCAAAACGCAACATACGAAACAACTGAAACACAAAATCTAAGCACAATAGACGAAAGCACGCTTAAAATGAATGAACTTGAAAGAACTCAAGAATTCCAAAAAATTTCAAGCGAACTAAACGAATATTCATACAAAGAAAGAATGATGCGAGATGTCGAAGCGATAACAAATTCAGCAAACAATATAAACCCTGAGCACAATTTTTATTCACCTCTTTCTAGGTATAACAAAGAAGAAATTAGAAACAATTACGAAAATTTATTTGGAAATCTTGGAATAACAAACACACTAAAAAGTAAAAATCCCAAAATTGATCAAGCAAAAGCTTCTGAAATAGTAGCCGATATTATTTATGCTAGAGGCGCTGATAATTTCTTTACCGATAAAGACATTTTCGACCAACTCAAGAAACATAAAATATTAAACTACAAGGATAATTACAGAAATTTTACAAAAAAAATACTTGAAAAAGGTTCAGTACCAAATGATACACAAGAATATCAAGATTTCGCTTTTGTTAGAGAATTAAGTGATAGACTAAAAACACTAAGATATGATGAAAAAACAAATTCAGACAAAAAAAATCTAGAAGGATTAAATGAAGAATTTTCAGAAGAAGAAAAAGTTATAATTGAAAATCTTGAAAAATTGTTTAATTTTAGTGAAACAAAAAATTCAAGCTGGGAAAAATTTGTTGCTTTTCTAACAGGAACATCAAACGCAAAAGATATAACAATGTCAAACATAGATGGAAAAACAAGCTATCTTGATGAAGGAATTTTCAAAAGACATACAAACACAAAATCTGCAATAAATATTCTAATTACAGATCCAAATTTCATCACAATAGAAAACGGAAAACCAAAAATATTAGCACATAAAATATTAGAAAAAATAAACAGCCTTATAAGACTTGGAGAAATTGCAAAACTAATGCAAAAAACACAAAATGAAGAAGAGTTAAACACATTACTTAGCTCTAATGATTTTAGAAAAATAGAAGAAAGAAACTACATATATAGCTTATCAGAGCTACAAAGCTTTAATAATGAACAAAAAGAACTCGCACAACTTGGATTTATTTTAGACAGAGCTAAAATATCACAAAAAGAAGAAAAAGAAGCAGGAGAAATTGCGGAAGAAAAACTACCAGAATACTGGTTATCATTCGAACAAAGTCTTCAAGAAAAAAATGTTCCAAAAAAAGTTATCGAAGAAATAAAATCACAATTACTCACTGCTACTGGCACATCTATAGTACTTAAAGATGGAAAATTTGATAGAATTGAAGGATTTGGAATAGGAGGAACAATCCCCCTTTCCGAAGGATTTTCTCTTTCCCTCGGTGTTGCAACAGATTTAAGTAATGTTGAAGCTGGAGCCGGAATAAGCGTAAACTTATACAAAGGCAATGACCTAACAGTTGGTTTAAATTTAGGACTTTCAAGTGGAGGAAATATTGGTGCAATGCTTCAGGCCTCAACAGGAAATAAAGATATAGAACTGGGAGGAGGAATTGGTATTGCTATAAATTTTGCAAACGGAAAAATGATTTTAGGAGGAAATGCAGAAATTACATTTAAGATAGAAGGAAATATGCAAAGAAATATCGAAAATGCAAAAAAAGAAAGCCCTTATTTTGAAGCATTTGAGAAAATAAAATATGCAAAAACAATAGATGAAAAATATAATCTTTTAATGCAAATACCAGGAATTGAAAATACTTTAAGAGCTTTTGAAAGAGAATTTTCATTAACAAAGGAAGATATAGTAAATATGGTAGAAATGGCAGAAGAACAAATTATCCAAATGGCTATCGAAAATACCAGCACTCTTGATTCTGCCCTACCCCTAGTACACAAAGTTGGAGTCGCAATGGTTGGAGTAATTCCCGTTCCATATATTAGTTTTTATATTGGAACTGCAGAAATTTTTATTCCAAACAGAAAATCATTAAATCACTTAAAACAAATCCGAAACTTAAGACAACTAGGACAAGACATAAAAATGGAAGAAGCATTAAAAACTGCATCAGAGTCTAAAGAAAAAATAGTTTTCAATCAAACTATCAAAGAAGTCACATACACTTCTGACGGAGAAATAGCAATAATCGAAGACTCAAGAACAATAAATTTAAACACAGTAAGTACAAGACTTGAGTCCTTTAATGAAGCATTAAAAGAGCTACGAATATCTTTATCTCAAAATAAAAATGGAAAAACTGAACTAAACATCTTTGACACAAGATCAAAAAACATGGAAATGTATATCGACCCAGCATTAACAGATCTCGCACTCATTAAAGATGGAAACAAATTTGCCATTGAAGGAAATTTAGAAAACCTTGTAATAACAAGAGAAAAATTAAATCTTCCTTTTTCATACGATAAAAACTCTTCAAATGTAAGAGAAGTAATAATAATAAGGAGCAAAAATTCTCTTTACGGACAAAGAGATAGAGATTTTATAACTAGCCAAACAGAGGGATCGTTTTTTAGTAAAAAATCAAATCAAGGATGGATAAAAAGTGAAATCGGAACAACAAGAGAAGGTGCATGGATACAAAACAACTTACTTGATATTCCAGCGTACTTAAGCCAAGAAGATTTAAGTCAAGACAGAGAAGGATTAAACGATAGTGAGTCTAGGGCAATTGAATATGCAAAACAAAGAAGTCAAAGATTAGAAAAAATGCCAGAAGATCAAATAGCATTAAGAGAAGAGAATGAGAAAAATTCCAGAGAAGTAGTAAACCTTCTTCAAAAAAATGAATATGAAGAGCGATATAATTTAAGAGATAATTTGCAAGGAGAATTAGAAGAAAAATTAAACAACAAAGAATTTTATGAAAAACTCGCCAAAACAATAAATGACACAAATGGTATAATAAATTTACTCAACGAAAGTTTTCCAGAAAACCCTCTTAATAATAAAGAAATTACTGAAGCAATTAGTATTATACAAGATTTATATTTCTCTCAAATAATCAAAGAAAAATATGAAAAACTATCTCCAAGAGAGGCGAACCAAAAAATTGCACAAACACTAAGAACAAGAAGAAATTTTTTCAAAAAAGAATTAAAAAGAGATTTTGAAGAAACATTAAGAAGAATGGGAGAAAAAAATACAGAAAAACTCGGGGAAGAATATAGCGAAAAAGTGCTTTTAGATACAATCGACAAGCTAATATTCAAACTAGAAAATGATGCAAATTTTGATTACAGAAATGCAAGTTTAATTGGCTTTGAAGCTGGTGATTCATTTTATTCTGTAACAAGAAATGAAAAAGGAGAACCCGTTTCAACATACACACTAAGCAAAAACGAAAGCGAAATACCATATTTTACAAGCACAGGAATCATTGAAGCATCAATTTCAAAATACCCAAACAATAGCAAAATTGGAAAAATGCTTATAGAAATGTTAAGTCCAACAATTGGAATTGAAAATGAAGAGTTTTTAAAAAGTGGATTTACCAGAAAAATATTGGCCTTAAGTCCTGCTTTAAACGATCTTTTAACTACATCTACAGAAAAAGGAGAAGATGTTTATCAAAGTATTTTAAAAATTGCAAAAGATCCAAGCCTTCTAGAAAAAGAAGAGTTTTACAGACAAGACTTCGAGTTGTTCAAAAACCTTGTACTTAAAATGAGAGAACACCAACTTTCGGGCAAAAAATTTATACACCAAGTTGAAAATGGACCAAGATATGAAATCACATTTAAAACTAACATATCAGCAGGTGCATTTAACAAATGCGGAAACTCAAGCTTTAAAATGAACGAAGAAATTCAAATAATAGCTTACGACAAAGATTTAAAAATTGTTTCTGCCTATCTTGAACACAACGAAGTAGTTGAAAACCAAATGGGAAAAGTCGCCTCAACAATAACAGGAGGAGTAGCAATACGAAATGAAAAAACTCCAGAAACACCAGAAGGAAAAGAAGCCGGCCAAGGACCAGGAAAAAGAGTAAATGAAGGCGGAGAAAAACAAGGAAACGAAGGACCATCCAATACAGAAATAAACACAGGAAATCCAAATGAGCCAACCCCTGTAAAAGTAAACATTCCAAGAGAACAAGGAAGCTCAGGAAGCACTAATTAAATATAAAATTAAAATCAAATAATAAAAATAAAAATGAAAACTATGAAAAAAACAATAATGGCAAAGACAATACTCTTAATTGCCCTTATAAGTACCCTAGGCCTATCTTCAGCTAGCGCACTATCTACTGATGCAGTAGACATCCCAAATCAATTCAATTTCTCACCCGCTAGAGCTGGAATTGATTACATTCAAGGATCTCAGGGCTTAGATTATGTGAGCTTCAATAACTTCATTAACAACCCAAACATCCCTAGCGACTCAAGAGGCGCTTGCTTAGGAGAATTAAGCTCTTGCGAAGCTCTTCCGGGAACACCAGGTGTTTCAAAAGACGAAAGAAGAAGATCCGGAGATGAAAGACTTTTCACTTTATCAAAATATTGTGAGGGAGGAGTTTGCCCAACAGGAAAAGACAATCCCCAAAATGTTTATTATAATTTTTTACAAAATCCAATATTTGAAGGCGATAAAGTAAGATTTGAAGTATATTTTCACAATAATGCAAAAGACCCCTTTATAAATCAAAACATCGAAAGCGCGAAAAATGTACAAGTAGGAATTGATTTGAATAATATCGTAGATACAAATCTTGAAAACTTATTAAAACCAAAAGGATATATTTATGCTGACAACAACAGTTATCCAAACACAAACACAAAAACAGCCACAAACGACACTCTAATGCTAAGATATTCAAACGATTTGTACCTTGAAATGGTACCAAATACTGCATGGCTTTGGATGTATTTAGAAACAGACCCACTAGAAAATGTAATTAGAGAATTTGATGGCGAAGTACATAACCAAACAACACTTAGTTTCACAACACTTGCAGAAACCACAAAAAATATAACAATAACTCCAAACATAGATTTAAACAGAAACAAAATGTGGCTTCATTTCGATGAACTTCCAGGATGTTTTGGCTACTCAGGGTTTGCATATTTTGATGCAGTTGTAAAAAAACGACCAACACCTGTAATGCCTACATGTGAAGATATGACTTTAAACCAAAGTCCTGCAAGCATAAATGGACAACAAGGCTTAAAACTAATCACCTCTCACAGCTTTGACCCAGAAAGTTTTGCATCTGCAACTCTTTCAGAAATTGAAAACATGTTTACTTTATGGACAACAACCGACACTCAAGGAAAGTTTTACACTTATGAAAACAATACTTTTCAAGATCGAGGAAATTCCTACAAACAAGCTCATATTCTTGAAGAAATTAGTACTGGCCTAAGAAAAAGTTATAAATACAATTTTCCAGATATTTATTATCTTCCATCAGCAAGCATTGGATCAGTAAGCATAAAAGCTGAAACCTTCAATTCAAAAAATGAACTTTTTCCAAAATGCGCAAAGTCTATTACGCTAACAACTGAAGCTCCTATTTGTAAAGAAATACAAATAAACCACCGGTTCCCTATTACAGAAGGTACTCAGACAAAATTTGTTTCAAAAAGCATTTCTACAAACAACAACTTATTTGATGAAAATATTGTCTATGAAGTAGAAGATGGTTTTGGCTTCTTTACAACAGAAAAATGTGAAGATCTTTCCGACAACACAAATAACGAAATCATAGAATTCAGTCAAACACAACAAACATCATCAAACTCAAGCATTTTCAATTCAAAAAAACTACAAGTAAGTACTCTTACAATGCCTTCAAGAACAGAAACACTAAACCTGTTAAATAGTAAGGCAGTAATAACCCCTCCAACCTCTCTTAGAATACAACAACTTGAAAAAGGAGACATTGAAATCATTTCCAGAAGGGATTTTTTAATAGAACAAATTGAAAAACCAATTCCAGAAACAACACTCAAAACATTACAAGATAAATGCAATGGCACGACAAAACTAATAGTATCTCCTGAAACAGAAGTATATTTTTACGCACTAAAACCCTCTGCTGGAAGAAATGTTATAAAAGTTTCAACAGAAAACACAAGCGTAAACGACTGTGAAAGATCTTTTGCAATAAACCCAAAACCAACAACACCAGAAATGCCAATCTGTACAGATTTAGAAATTAAAACAGAAGAAGTTGTAATTAACGGGAAAGCAGGGCTTAAAATAACACCTACACATTCTTTCGACCCAAGAATATTTGCAGGAGAACTCGAAACAATCACAACAACTTGGACCACAACAGATGGACTTGGAACTTTTTACACACTTTCAAACAATCAATACACAGAACAAGGCCAAAACTACACACAAGAAAATGAATTATTTAGAATTGTTGGAAGAGGAAACGCATACAGTTTTTCCCCTGTTTATTACACAGGCGAAAGTCCATTAACAAAAACGGTTACAATAGAAATAAAAACTTTCGACTCACAAAACAGACTTTTTCCTCCTTGTGTAAAAACAATAACACTAAACCCAACGCCAGAAATACCAGTTTGTTTGGATCTACAAACATATGACTACATAACGCCTGAAACTCCACAAATATTAACAACACTAGAGGCCTCAAAAGCTTATATTCTAACAAATGACACAAGATACTCTTCATTTGTTGAAAATGCACAAACCACATATAGCTCTACAGAAGGCGCATTTTTATTAGTTCCAGTAAACCTAAGATCAAATTTACAACCAGAACTTATTGTTTCCAATTTAATTATTAAAAACTATGCATCAATAGGTGAAAGACTTATTGCAAGTGGTTTCAACAAAGAAACTGCAAATATTGCAAATATGCAGGAAACTTTAACAGTTGCAGATGGTTCATTTGTATTATTCATAACCTACGACAACGCGGAAGAAAAAACAAACGCACTAACAGTAAAAGCAAGCAATAGAACAGAAGAAAATTGCGAAAAGACATATCCATTACTAAGAGAACTAATTTGTTTAGATTTAGTAGTGATCGACTGGTCAATTCCAACCCTTCCAGAAGCCCTAAAATCACCATTAAAAGAAAATTCCGTTTACGAATTGTCATCCGTTGTAACAATGTCAAAAAGTGTAGACACAGAAACGAAATACACAAGCACACAAGGAGTGTTTTTAGCGGTACCAATCCTTGAAAGTTCAAGTGAAATTCCAACCTTCATAAGGGACACACTAACAATAAATACTTACAAAAAAATCGCAAACGACCTTGCAGAAAGCAAACTGGCCTCAACAGAACCAATAAATTTACCAAGAACAATAACAGTAAATTCAAGTCAAACAGTATTTTTCATAACATTTGTTGACGCAGAAACAACAACAAATGCCCTAAAAGTTGAATACCATCCAGAGTACACTGAAGACTGTGAAAAAATATTTGCACTAGAAAGAAGGCCTGTGCAAGAAACAAAAGAATGTCTTGATTTAAGCATTATCGAACCAAGCGGAAGATGGACCTATGAAGACTTAGAATCTGGAAACCAAAGATTTGAAATTGAAGTTCGTACCTCACCTGCTAGTTATGAAGAAGACTTAGAATATATTTGGACACTAAGACCTTCCTACTCAGGAACATGGACAAGAGGAACAACTACAACAGAAAAAAACAACACTCTAAGAAACATTGACACAGACGAAGAACCTAGAATAATAATCCAAGCCATTGACAAAAACACAAAAGAAGAACTACCACTTTGTAGAGCATCAATTTCCTTTATTGACGAAGAAGTTAAACCAGAAATTAAAAAATATGTTTACGATAAGAAAAATAAATCTTTCAGAAACATTATAAACATTGGAGGAAAAGCAGACCAAGAACAAGCATGGCTCTCAAGATGGTTAGACAAAGACTTCCAATTTGTAAATTACTTAATTGAGTTCACTCCAAATTCAGCAAAAAGTGCAGAAATTTATGAGAGATATTTAGTAAACGGTGCAATTGATGGCTCTATAAATGGAAAACTTGATTATCTAGAAATGGCAATTCTTGTTGAGGCAAAAGGAAACAACAATCCATATGTAATATACATTTCCGAAGGCTTTGACGAAAACAGATACTTAAACGAAAGAATTGGAGATGAAAGAATTACAAACTACAGAGACAATAATCTAAGCATCAGAAACTTAGAAAGAAAATACTACTGTAAAAATGCATCATCAAGCGTTGTTTGTATCGCAAATGATTTTGATGACATAGAAAACGATTTCAAAAGAGGAAGAAAACTAGTTTTATCAAATCTTCAAAACGCTGAAAGAGTTTACATAATTCTACAAACAGAAAACAATACAACAATTACCGATGAACGATGTAAAGAACTTACAACAACAGAAGGTTGTGGAGAAGTTTTCGACAACAGAGTTCACTTCAACGGTTCAAGAAAAGAACTCGACAGAAATTTCGAAATAAATGATTTAATTTATAGCGGAAATGACACTGCTAAAGTAATTGTTGTTTGCCCATACATCATTGCTTCCCAAAGCGGAGATGTCTTCTTCAGAGATATTGTTTCAACTGGAATAGACATAAGCTACTGTAGTGAACAAACAGGTGGAGGTGTGGTTATTAAACCAACAGAACCAACACCAACAACTCCACAAACAGGAGCAGGAGATGAAGACGCAATAGTTTACAAACTTCCAACACACGACATTTGTAAACTTTCAAACACCGACATTTCCGAACTTGACGAATACAGAAATGTTCTAAAAAACTTTTCTTCATCAATTTGTGAAATGGAAGCTGAAGTCTCAGGCATTTGGAAAGAAGAAAACATAAACAGTGCAATAAAAAGAAACATAAACCTACTTACAAGATTTGGAAAAATCACTAGAGACATTGAAATACAAAGAGTAAACGAATTGCCACTCAAAGGTTTTGGAAACACTGAAAGCGGAGTTTTCGTTGTTGAAAATGGAAATCTTACAATTGGAGACGGCATAAATCCATACATAATTGAAAAACAAGAAAAAGTTCCAGCTTACCAAACCTACATTGTAATAAATGGCGATATAAACATAAAAAGCAATATTTTATACAATGACGCACTTGCAAACCCAAGTGAACCAAAATCATTCCCATCTTCGGCATTTATTGCAATCAATGGAAACATAAATATTTCAAATGAAGTAAGTGAAATAAATGGAATCCTTATGGCAGTAAATGAAGACGAAGGAACAGGTCAAATAAAATCTCTAGAAAATCGCCCAACATTTGACAAACTCCTAACAATAAATGGATCGCTAATTGGAGATGTTTATGAAATATTTTACAACAGGCGAGCTATAGGTGATCCTCTAAGAGATCAAGGATCAATTACAGTTAGATACGATCAAAGAGTTTTACTAAATACTCCTGAAGGTCTAAATCAACTTATCGACATCAATCAATTAAGATCTGCAAACTAAAAAAAATTTAAAAAGCTCCCATCTTTAAGGTGGGGGCTTTTTTCTTGCCAAATTCATAAAAATAAGAATACTTATGGTTATGAAAAACATTTTTTTAATAAACGGAACAAACACTTATCAAAGCAAAGAAAAACTAAATGAAATGCTTAAAGATTTTGAGCTTTCAGAAATTGAAACATACACTGGTAAAAATTTAGACATAAAAAATTTTTCAACAAACCTAAATACAGTCCCCTTTTTATGTGATCAAAGAGTTATACTTCTTAAAAATTTTTTTAGTGAAAGCCAAAAAGAAGAACAAGAAATACTTGCGACAGAACTTGAAAAAAGCAAAGAATTCAACAAAATTATAATATATGAAAACAAGTCCTTAGATAAAAGACTTGTTTCATACAAAAAACTAAAAAAAATCGCAACAATTTACGAATTTTCAAACTTAGAAAGATCAAATGCACAAATTTGGCTTTCCAATTATTTAAAGAAAAAAAATATTGAAGCTGAAATTTCCTTTGCAAGAAAGCTAATAAATCACACTTCAAGCTTTGACGAAAACAGACTCATAAGTGAGATTAAAAAAATACAAACTTATGCAAATGGAAAAAAACTAACAGAAAAAATGATAGAAGACTTATGCAAAGAATCCATTTCTTTGTCAATTTTCAACCTTACAGAAGCAATATCAAACAAAAAAGAAGAACTTGCAATAAAAACATTAAAAAAAATATCCGAATCAGGAGAAGACCCATTTTTCATATTCAACATGATAATAAGACAATTTAGAATTTTAATAACAACCAAAGACCTGCTTGAAAAAAAATTTAATAAAGCCGAAATTCTAAAAAAAACAGGATTTAAGAGATACCCTGTAGAGCTTGCAATCCCACAAACAAAGAATTTTTGCAAAGAAAAACTTGCCAAAATATATGAACACCTTTTAGAAATTGAAATTCAAACAAAAACAGGAAAAATCACTACAAGTGCAAATAATTCAAGTGAATTAATTTATGCAATTGAAGATTTTATTCGAAAAGCATCAAGTAAATATTAAAACAACTTCAAATTATCTTCCTTTTCATCTTTTTTATCATGACTAAGCGGTTTTGACATTTCCATAATTGATCTCGACAATTCCTCCTCAGAAAGAGGCTCAAACATTTTATTTTTTATTTCTTTACTATCAAGCAATACTTGACCCTTTCCACAAAACTGCCAAATCATTTCAAATATTTTAAAAAAACTTTGAACAATCGAAGGAGCTTCAAAAACCACGCCTGAAACATCATCTGTAAAAGAAATAATTGCAAGTTTATTATTAAAAATTAACACATTAGAAAAAGAAAAACGAAAACCTTTCGGAACAACCCTCGTTTCTTGATAAAACCTACCGTCATCCACCAAAAGCTCAGAAGGATCTCTTTCATCAACCACAATGTTTCTAGAAAAAATTTGTTTTTTTTGTTTTTTCTTTAAAAACTCTTTTTCAAACTCGGGCCAAAAACTATATAAATTTTCATAATTAAATATAGATAAAATTTCAGCATTATCATTCTTAGAATTTAAAGCTTCCAAATAAATAGCCTTAACCCCATCAATGCCTTCAATATGCCTTATATTAACACTTGTATCCTCCCCCATTATTTCCTTAAATTTTGGCAAAGCGTTTTTCAAATCATAAGCTCTTTTTTCAAAATCTGAAACAAATACTTCTGGCTTAATCGCATTAAAATATCTAATTTTATTTTTAACAAAGGAAGAAACTATTCCTCTTTTTTTCAATTTTTCCAAAATATCATAAGTCGTAATTCTATTTATTTTAGAAATTTCAGCAATTTTCGAAACCTGCGCTTGCCCAACTTGAACAAGTGCCAAATAAACCTTCGCCTCCTTCGAATTAAGCCCCACTTTCTCTAAAACTTCAACAAGTTGTAAGTTCATAAAAAATCGTAGTTAATTTTTACAACAAAAATATTATCAAAAATAAAAAAATCTTCAACAGATTATTAAAACTAAAAAAATATCCATATTTTTATAAAAAACAAAACTCAACTAAATACTAATCGCATCCGCAACCCTAATACACTTTCCCTCGCCCAAATAAGGTCCAATTATCTGAAGCCCAATTGGAAGCCCATCTTTCGAAAAACCAGCAGGACAAGCCAAAGAAGGAAAACCGCCAGCACTAACTGGAATTGTCAAAATA
>Ga0334884_1001350_pt1 | contig 37012 bp, 39 predicted proteins | sample GraSluR1_MG_7_FD_207215 | JGI IMG/M metagenome (GOLD analysis project Ga0334884, IMG submission 207215) | Sludge microbial communities from methane-producing bioreactor in Wageningen University, Netherlands - Granular Sludge_12_05 R1 | ecosystem: Engineered > Bioreactor > Anaerobic >... | reverse complement strand
ACGGTGGCGGGAGTAGGCGCGGCCGGACTGCTGCGGACATGCTGAAACCCCCTCCGATTTGGGTATCGACCCTAATCGGAGGGGGTTTCGCGTGCTGTGCGCGAGAGAGGAGTTGAAGCTCTCTTCTATCAGTCGATAATGGCCCCCTGACAAGGTCTCATGCGGGTTGATTGCCACTTCGTCACCTTGCCGTGGGGAATACGTGGGGAATAGCTCTGCACCCGAGACCCGCGCGGATCTCGCGTCCAGGGCTGCTCCTCAGCATAGGCGGCCGACACCCACGGCCCACCGCCGAGAGGTTGGTTGACCGCAGGGCTGCCAGCCAGCCGATGGAAGGGGCGACGAGCGTGGGAGCCGCCTCGGCGTCGCCGCCTGCGGCTATCGACACCGAGGCCGAGACCCAGCCCCCGAGTCAGGAAGAGTGCCGCAGGTTCTCGGGCTTCATCGGCAACGGCCGCTGCGTTCGGCTCGCCCTCGCGCTTGGCCAGTCCGAGCTGGTCGGAGGTGTTAACCGCCCGCAGCAGTTCGACGGGGCGAAGGGCACCGGTCTCCTTCACATGGTCGGGCAAGAGCGACATCGACCGCCGAATGCTGCAGTGGCATTTCTTGCACTGCATCGCGGCCTCCTGTCATCGGCCCAGACAAGCCAGTCACCCCGCATAACGGGTGTCGACTGCAGCCGGTGGACAGCTTCGGACACACCACGGGTTCCCCCACCCCGCCCATGCCACCTGACACCACAGGGCTCGCCCGTGAGCACGACGTGACCCTTGATGACGTGCTGTCTCGCCGTCCTCGCTACTCCCTTCAGAGGTTGCCCGGCCAGGTAGTGTCAGCTATAGTCGACACATGGTCGAGGTTTACGCTAGCGAGGGCTTCGACCGTTGGCTCAGAAAGCTTAAGGACCGGCAGGGCAGGCTGCGGATCCTCGAGCGGATCGACCGCCTCGCCCACGGGAATCCTGGTGATGTGAAGTCGGTCGGACAGGGCGTGCTCGAACTGCGCTTGAGTTCCGGTCCCGGCTACCGGGTCTACTTCACACAACACGGCGACCGTCTGGTCCTGTTGCTGTGTGGCGGCGACAAATCCACACAGCAACAGGACATCGAGAAGGCTCACCAACTTGCTGCCGACTGGCGTTCGAGGGAGGACGACGATGACGAAGAAGACTGAGAAGTACACCCCGTTCGATGCGGCCGACTATCTCGAGGGCATCGATGATGTCGCCTCCTACCTGGAGATTGCGCTGGAGGAATCGGCCGAGGACCCCACGGCCGTTCCCCGCGCCCTTGGTGTCATCGCTCGCTCCCAGAACATGAGCGAACTCGCTCGCCGCGTCGGCATGAGCCGCGACGGCCTGTACAAGGCGCTGTCCGATCAGGGCAACCCGACCTGGTCGACCGTCCTGAAGGTGACCAACGCACTGGGGCTGCGATTCACTCTGCACGCCGCCTGACTCACGAAAGGTACGCACATCCCGCGATTGGCTCGAAGGTCGCGGCTCACGAGACGACGAGGTGCTGGTGCCCGTCGATGCCTTCGCGGACCATGTCGAGTTGTTCGGCGTGCGTGGTGGTTTCAACCAGCAGCCTGGCCCATACCCCCCTTTAGGCCATCGGAACGCTGGCGATGACCGCGTTCTACGAGAAGTTCATGCAGCGCGACCTCGCTGGCGTCGACGTCGACCGGGTGGTGGCCGCGTGGCCGTCGTGGGATGCGCTCGAGGCGGACATCCGCTCCAAGCTGACCGGAGCGCTCGCGGAGAAGGGAGTCCGGGAGACCCGGGAGAAGTACGTGGACGCCGACGGCCTGCGGACGCGCGTGCAGACGCTGGTCGATTCGTGGCCGTCGCTGCGCCCGCGCCTGGCCGCGGCGGGGACGCCGACGCACCCTGAGCACATCGGCCTCACGCTGGCCCAACTCAAGGACACGTTCCCACGCGCGATGTATTACCGGTCGAGGTACACCGTCCTCGACGTGACCAGGGAGATCGGCTGGTTCGACGAACTCGTCGATGAGGTCTTCGCGCCCGGCGGGCTGTGGACATGACGCGTCCGGAGCGCCTGTACTCCGCCTACGTGTTCGACATGGACGGCACCATCTACCTCGGCGACGAGGTCCTGCCCGGAGTCGCCGACACGCTGAGGGTGCTGCGCGAGCTGGGGGCTCCCGTCCGGTTCCTGTCGAACAACCCCACCAAGGACCCGGAGCAGTACGCCGCGAAGCTCGCCCGGCTCGGGCTCCCGACGCCGGTTTCCGACATCGCCAACACCGTGGTTTCGACCGTGGGCTGGCTGCGGCACCACCACCCGGACGCCGTGGTGTTCCCCATCGCGGAGGAGCCGCTGATCCGGGCGCTGCGCGCCGCGGGGGTGCAGCTCAGCGAGCACCCGGCCGAGATCGACATCGTGCTGGCCTCCTACGACCGCACGTTCGACTACCGCAAGCTGCAGATCGCCTTCGACGCGCTCTGGTTCCACAGGAGGGCCATCCTCGTACAGACCAACCCCGACCGCTACTGCCCCTTCCCCGGCGGACGCGGCGAGCCGGACTGCGCCGCGATCACCGCCGCCATCGAGGCGTGCACCGGCGTCCGCTGCTCAGTGAACCTGGGCAAACCGGGGGGGATCATGGTCGCAGAGGCGGTGGCCGGCTTGGGAGTCGAGCCCGCCGACGTCCTCATGGTGGGAGACCGCCTGGCCACGGACGTGGCGATGGGCCGGGATGGCGTCCGTCCTGGTGCTGACCGGCGACAGCACGCGCGAAGAAGCGGACGCCGCCCCGCCCGAGCAGCGTCCCGACCACATCATCGACACCTTCGACCAACTCGTCCCGGACGCCGTCTGGCGTCGGGCCCGCGGGGCGGGCACCTGAGCGCTCGACCAGTGAGGCCCGAAAGCCCGGCAGCCGGGCCTCACTGGTTGCGGCGGGCCAGCAGCTGCTCGCGCAGGATGTCCGCGTGTCCGCAATGCTGGGCCAGCTCACGCAAGACGTGGAGGAGGATCCAGCGAAGCGTGAGACTGCCCCGCCGGTTCCCCGAAAAGACGACATCCCCGGACAGCCCAGCCGACGCAGTGCGCGACAAGGCGATGGCGTCGCGGTAGCTGGCCCGGACGGATTCGATGGTGTCCTCCGCCGCCAGATCGAAAGAGTCGTCCGGCGACGCCGCAATCCCCAACTCGGCGCGCGACTGCCCCGTGACCGCCTCCCCGAACCACACGCGCTCCACAAACACCGCATGCTTGACGAGTCCGAGGAGCGTCGTCTTGGAAGGCACCAGCCTGGCCCGGGCCTCCTCCTCGGTGAGCCCGTCCAGGGACGCGAGCAGCATCTGGCGGTGCTCGTCGACGAAGGCGGCCGCCTGCACCTCAAAGTCAGCGCGATACACGGCGGCGGTGTCCGGACCAGTCATGGCCGCATGATCCGACGAGGCGCAGGCGCTTCTGGAAGACCGCACCACCCAGTCACGGCCCCGTGTCCACAGCTGTCCGCACTGCCCCACCCTGCGGTGAAGGGACGGTGACGCCAGCGGTGCGGAGTTGCTGGAGGGCGTTGCGGATCCCGGCGCGGGGACGGCGTTTTGGCGTAGTGGTCTCCGCTGGGGAACGCGTGGGGAAAGCGTGGTGAACTCGCCCCCAGGCGTGGTGAACGAAGCGACCACGACGGAGTCCGCCGGTCACGCCACGACGTGTTCTCCCTTGTCAACTACTCGTCACAACACCGGGACATAGGAAAGGCGAGAGGTTTTCGCCTCCCGCCTTTTCACTGTATAACCCCTAGTCAGAGGCGCTTTTTGTGCGCGAGAGAGGAGTTGAAGCTCTCTTCTATCAGTCGATAATGGCCCCCTGACAAGGTATTTTGATGGGCCGTCGCCATATCGTCACCTTGCCGTGGGGAATGCGTGGGGAATAGCACTGCACCCGAGACCCGCGCGGATCTCGCGTCCAGGACTGACCCCCAGCATAGTCACGCCGCGGGGATCTTCGCGTTCAATCCACACCCCCTCGAGGCACAGTCACCAGCCACCGCCGCCGTCTCTCGCAGGAACACCGATCCTGCGAGAGTCCCCGGCGACCGCGTGGCGGATGGGTCCCTAGGGCGCCTACCTGGGCGCACATCGCGGTCGCCTCGTCCGGGACAGGGTCCTAGCTGGTGGTCATGCGGTGGAGTTCTTGGTCGAGGGCCCGGCCTGCGACGCGTGCTCGGATGGCGTCCGCGTCGGTGTGGATGCAGACACCGAGTCGGCCGGCGTAGGAGAGGGCGGCGACGCCGAGGCGGACGTTGCCCTGGATCGGCGCGACGGGCCATACGCGTTCCAGGGGTGCGCCGGCCACGTGGAGTCGCTGGTCGGGGCCGCGGACATTGGTGACGAACAAGGCGATGAAGCGTTGGCGTCGTGCCAGCCTCGCGAACAGCCGGGAACCCCAACGGGTGCGGGTCAGTTCAAACGTGCCCTGGGCGCGGGCCTCGGATTTGGCCGCTCGGGTGGTTCCGGCGATCCGGGCGAGCCGGACTCCGGCGTCCGGTACACCGGTGGGGAGGGGGACGAGCATGACGCCCACGGCGTTGCCGGAGGTCCAGCGTCCGGGGAGGGCGACCGGGACGCTGGCGGGCAGTACCGGTGGTACCTCCTGGTAGTCGGCGCCGAGGGCTGCCTCGACGGCGACCGTTACCGCGGCGAGCAGCGCATCGTTGACGGTGGGCCCTGGGTCTTCGCCGCGCGGGCGAGGGCTGCGAGGTCGACCTCGGCGAAGGCCACCCCACGGCGTGAGCTGATGGGTCCGAGCAACACAGTCGGCGCGACCGTCGCCCGGAACACCGCGCTCACCCGGGTGATGCTGGCGGCGCTGGTGCGCCAACGCCGGCGGGGGGCCGGCGGGATCGCGGCACGTGGTGTCGGGGTGGTAGTGGGTGGGGTGGTGGTGCTGCCGAAGAGCCGCTGCAGCAGCCGGACTGCGGCGACCCCGTCGGCCACGGCGTCGTGCACGCGCAGCACGATCCCGGGCCCGTCGGGGCTGGCGCCGGACACGATGAGCAGCTCCCTCAAGGGCCGGTCCAGGGGCATCGGCACCGTCATCAGGCTGGCGCACAGGTCGGCGAGCCCGTCCACCCCGTCGACGGGGTCGACGCGGCGGACATGCCAGCTCAGGTCGGGCAGGCAGGGCTGCCAGGTCAGGGTCCGCCCGTGGACGCGGACGCGTTGGGTAAAGCGGGCCAGCCCTGTGGACGCGTGGTCGCCGATCCGGGCTGCGATGACGCCACGCAGCGCGCCGCGATCTGGGGCGCCGTCGGTGGTCACGAACCCACCCACGCCGAGGATGCCGGCCATCAGGAACACGTTGACCTGGTCGTCGGCGTCCATCACCACGTTCGAGGCGTCAGCGGCACTGAGCCGCTCCGCCTCACGGGGCGGGAGCACGGTTGGCCGCCCCGATCTTGAGGAGCTTCCAGCCGACCCAGGCGAACCACAGCGGCAGCAGCAGGCCGTAGACCAGGTAGGCGGGGCCGATCAACGGGCGGAGGGCCTCGCTGACCACGCCGAGCACCCCCGCGAACAGGCCGACCACCGCCAGCGCCCGGCCGAACAAGCCCTGCCACATCACCAGCGACAACACCAGGATGCCGGCCGCGGTCAGGATTCCCCCCCACGAGACGGCGTTCGTGGCGGCGATCAGCGCCTCCGCCGCAGCGATCAGGCCGGCACGTTCGGCGTCCGTGCCGGCCACCGCGTAGGAGTCGGCGAGCACGACCAGCCCGCCGTGCAGCGACTGGGGGCTGCTGCCCAGAGCCAGCGCGATCGTCTCCGACACGATGCCGAACAGGCCCCCGACCGCGGCCAAGGCCTTGTTGACCCGGGACAGGGCGACCGCCAGGGCGCCGAACACGAGAAGGGCCGGCACCGCCAACCCGACGAAACTGACCAGCTCGACCAGGTAGACCGCCCTGTTGGCGGCGATGTACTCCAACACAGCCCGCCCCTGGGTGGGTGGGAGCGGCGCGGCGAACACGAGCGCGACCGGCACCAGCACCAGCACCACGAACACCAACGCCGCGTAGCCGCCGATCCGATACAACGGCTGCCACGAAAGGTCGGGACCAGCAGACGCGCCGGGCTTCATCCTGCGGCCGACACCAGCCGGGGAGCGCCGACGAGGAGACGACGAAGTGATTTCGCGGGACTGTGTGGGTCTGTTCATTTCATGCCTCCGAGAGCAGGACGATGTTGCCGACGATCTGTCCTCTTTCGTAGAGGGCGACAATACGCAGGACATCCGGTCCACCCAACCGTGTGACAACCACAACCTTGTAGGTCACTCATTCATTCTAACGCCGCCGTATCAGCCGCCCGGCACGATCGCCGAAAAGCCCTCGATGTGTATCGCCGACCACCTGCCCGGGTGTTTGCTCGAAGCTGCCGGTCCTCCGGGGGCGGTTGCTGGCGGCCCCACCCTTCCTGCTTGGGAGTCTCTCGCCGTAGCGGCGGCGAGGGCACGTGTTCGGAGCCCGTACTGTGAGTGCCATGACACTCCCCCAGCCCCGTTCGGTTCTGGTCTGGTCCGGGATCATTTCCCTACTCGTCATCGTCTCCAGTGTCGCCGGACTTACTGACCCACGCGTCTACGCACACGAGACACAGAACTGGGCCCTCCAGGCCAAGGGTCAAGACGTCGGAAACCTGCTCGCGGTCGTCGTTCTCCTCACCGCCACCCTCGGCTACCACAAGGGATCACGGCGCGCTGGACTGGTCTGGCTTGGGACCCTGCTGTACCTGATCTACGCATTCGTCGTGTACGCGATGGCGGTCCACCTCAACTACCTGTTCGGCGTCTACGTCACCGTGTTGGGCCTCGCCGCGTGGGCCGTCATCTTCCACGCCAAGCCCGTGCGTGGCAAGGACTGCCCCTACCCCAGCGGCCGCCCGCTGACGATGGCAGCGTGGGTGATCATCGGCATCGGCGTGTTGTTCGCCGGCCTGTGGCTGAGCGAACTCGTTCCCGCCCTCCTCACAGGGACGGTACCGGCAAGCCTCACCGAAGCCGGCCTGTGGGTGAACCCGATCCATGTGATCGACCTGGCGATCGTGTTGCCCGGCTTCATCCTCGCCGGCGTCGCCGCCCTGCAACGCCGCGAACACGGCCTGTTCTGGTTAGCGCCATGGCTGGTGTTCTCAGCCTTGATGGGATCCAGCATCATCGCGGCCATGGTGTTGATGCTGATCGCCGGCGCCAGCAACACCACACCGGCCATGGTGATGGTCTCCCTCGTCGTCGTGGCCAGCCTCCTCGCCATCCATGGCTACCTCCAACACCCGTCCCCTCAACACCTCCGTCCCGACACGCCACGGAGCACAGGCGCGGCCATCCTGAACCTCGATCCGCCGAAGCGCATTCGTAGGTGACGGTTTCGGCATTCTTGGGAGGCTGCCGGACAGCGGTGTCGGGGGTGGGTGTGGGTTGTCCGCCGGTGTGCCCGGCCTTTCCACTGCAGGTTCCTGGTCGTGCCCGTAGGGGCGGTTGGTCAACTCGCGGTGAGGGCGGGTGGGCCGAGGGCGGCGGTGTAGAGGGTGTCGAGTTCGTCCTGCCAGGGCCAGTGGGCGGGGAGGTGGAGCCGCCACCGGCGGGCCTGGTTCGCGATCCTGCCAGCGACCTGGATGAGGGTGCGGCGCACGGTCGCGGTGCGGGCCCTGCCCAGGGTGGCCGACGCGAGGCGGGCAGCGGCCCGGGTCAGGTTGAACGCGATGGAGGCGAGGGCGAGCCAGGCGGCGTTCGCGGTGAACTTCCCCGATGGTGCGTGGGCAAGCGGCCCGTCCTTGAGGTCGGCGATGACGGCTTCGATGATCGCGTGGTCGCGGTGCGCCGCCTCGGCCTGGACCATCGCCAGGGTCGTGTTCGTGAAGATCGGGTGGTAGCGGTAGCCGGGCAGCAGTTCACCCTGGGTCTTCGCGGTGTGCGGGTTGAGGCGTTTCACGCGGCGGACGATCAGGCGGGCGGTGACGTGGTGAGCCTGACGGTGGGAGGTGAACGCGGTGAACGGCACCTCGGCCACCTCAGCCTCCGAGATCCACCGTTGCTCGACCCCGTCGTAGATCGCGTCGCGGTACCGAATCATCGTCCACGATGCCTCCTCGATGCCGGCGATCGCCCTGACCACGGCCTTGTTCATCCGGGCGGTGACCGAGAACCTGGCGCCACCCGTAGTCGCGGCGGCGATCATGTCGTGGCGGAAGTAGGCACTGTCAGCACGCACGATCACCAAGCCAGGAGTGGTCGGTACGGCCTTGCGGAGGGTGGCGAGGGTGTCACCGATCAGCCGGGCGGCGCCGTGCCCCGAATCGATGTTGCCCTTCCGCAACCGGGTGGCGGCGATCACCGGCGCAGCCAGCGGGGTCGACACGATCGCCAACTGGGCGTTCAACCCCTTCACCCGGCTGTAGCCGTAGGCGGCGCCCTGTTTGCGGTAGCCGTGGGTTTCCCGGATCGTGTCGTCGACATCGACGTAGACGAGTTCCTCGGCGCCGGCGAGGATCGGCGACACTCGCGCCAACCTCACCAGCAAGCGGGCAGCGACCGCGTCCAACTGCCTGACGTGCCCAAACGCGTAGGCGCGTAGATGGGTGCCCAGCGTGGTTGCTGCCCGCTGGCCGTTGAACACCCGACCCATCCCGCCGTGGCGGAGCACATCCAGATCGCTGAACGAGTCCGCGCCGGCGATCATGCCCGCGATGATCGCCGACACCTTGACCGACGCGTTCGCCCCAGCAGTGCCCGGCACCGTGACGCGGTCGTCGACCAGATCGTGCAGGCCGGCATGTTCGGCCAGCGTCATCACCGCCGGCAGCCCACCGAAAGCGATCAGGTTCGGGTCGTCGAATACCGGTTCAAGGGTGTGGCAGACTCGCACTACGAGTGCTCCTGTCCAAGGCGGGAATGGCGTCTTCGCAAACACCATTCTTCCTTGTCACAGGAGCATTCGCCATCCAGGCACGCCTACCACCTCGGCGGATCGAGGCTGAACTAACGCGCGCAGCAGGTGCGCAGTTCACCGTCCCGTCCCGGGCGGCCGTACACCAGGACACGGTCGCGTCCCAGTCCATGAGGACGACGTTGCCGGTGACCACCGTGGGGAATCCGTGGGGAACACGCCTCCCATGTGGGGAATGAACCCGTCACCAAAGGCAGCGCCGGCCGCGTCAGCGAAGCATTCCCCGTTGTCAACAGCCTCGACATCGCCCGGGACACAAGAAAGGCGAGAGGTTTTCGCCTCCCGCCTTTTCGTCCTATTTGCCCTTGTCAGAGGCTGTTTTTGTGCGCGAGAGAGGAGTTGAACCTCTCTTCTGTCAGCCGATAATGACCCCCTGACAAGGTCTTATGTGGGTTGATGGCCACTTCGTCACCTTGTCGTGGGGAATGCGTGGGGAATCGCTTCGAACCCGAGATCCGCGCGGAACTCGCGTCCAAGGCTGCTCTACAGCATAGGCGTCCGGCAGCAGATGGTGACGGCGGAGGCACGAGACGAAGGTGCGCCCGGCTGCCGGCTCTCGGGGGTCACCAGTCCGACGCTGCGCCCTTCTAGTGCGAACCTGCTCGTACAGCAGGAATGCCGCGAGGGCTCTATCTTTGTTGAGGTCGCCGACAGGGCGCGCCGTCGACAACAGAAGACTGCCGTAGTGACTTGTCGCAGCGAGCCTGCCGATCACGGTCTTCATGGTCACCGGGCCACTGTGGGGAGGAGCACCGGCGAGCCGACAGGCGGCGGTTCCTGGGCGATGGCCTTGACGACGGGGACCGTCTCCCAACGCGTTGGGTCGGTCTCGACTCGGACGTCACCCACGAGAGCATCCAGCGCTGTGTCGATGATGGTTGGACCAGGCTGCGTTGCCTGGAGGATGAGGTCGGCGGCGCCAATGACGCGCTGGCCGGTGCTCCGGAGGATGACGGCAAGGTCGTGTTGCTCAGTCACGGCATTGAGGGCCCAGCCGGCGACGTAGTTGAACGTGTACTGGCTCGAGTCGAGGCCGTGGGCGTTGGTGACCATGTATGCGACCGACTCGGCCTCCACCTCGAGGATCCCGCGACAGTCACGGTTGCGCTCCTCTTGATGGAGGAGTACGTGGCCCGCTTCGTGCGCGAGGGTCTTGACGGCTTGGGCGTCGTCGACGTCATCCCGGACCATCACGAGCCGCTGGCCGAAGTCGGTATAGCCGTTAGCTCCACCCAGGTCCGCGCCGCGACGCACGTCGAATCCTCGCTCGGCGAGGAGGTCCTGCAGCTGTTCCCACAACCCTGGTGGCGCTTGTCCGGTCAAGAGCGCGGCCTCACCGATCTTGGGGTCGGGCAGCGGAGGACCGTCCGTCTGCCGGATGTCGAACACCGTGACGGGCTTCGCGCCGACGACGTGTGGCCGGAGCGCGGCGCGGCCCTGGTCGTCGCGCATAGGTTGGCCAGCGTCGTCGAGGCGGGGTTCGCGGCGGGTGATCGGAGCGAGGACCTTGATTCCGGTCTCTCCTCGGCGTACTTGGCGGCCCATCGCCTTGAACGCTTGGTAGCCGGCGACTTGGGTCGCGTGTGGGTCCTGGAGCATGATCAGCAGCGAGTTCCCGAACGAGTAGCGATGGAACTGGCTGGAGAACTTCAGCCATGCCTTCCAGGCCTGCGGGTCGTTGAGGGCGAGGATGCCGTCGCTCAATTGCGTGTGGAGCTTGTCGAGCGTCGCCTGCCGGGCTTCCGCTGCGGCGGCCCGCTCCGACTCGCTGACGGGCTTCAGGTACCCGGCCATCAGCTGCGGCCTTCCCGCACGGCGGCCACGTACACGAGGATCTCCTCAACTGCCTCCTGGGGTGCGCCGGAGTCCGCCAACCTCCTGGCCTGCAGAAGGAGGTCCTCGGCAATGAGGAGAGCGTCCGCGAGAGGGCGCTCAACCTCACCGCCGGCCGCAGCCCCTGCGGGGAAGTCATGCGCGGCCATCCCGTCCTGGTCGACCTCGACGATGGTCGCGGCAGCCCCGCTCCCACGCCGGAGGTTGAGCAGTGGACGGTGCGGGAAGACTTGCCCCGCCCCGTCCCTGACTTGGACGCGGTCGGTGTCAAACCCGAAGTCGCCCCGGCGGATCTCGCCCTGCATCGCCACCCCCCCGTCATCGGCCCGACAAACCGCATAACGGCTGCCGACGGACGGCGGTGGACAACAGCGAACCCAAGAAGCCCTGCTTTCCTCACCCGACCTTGCCCGCAGGGCTGCACCCGTGGACGAGGCGACGCCCGATGGCGTGAGGCGCCCCTTCGCCATCACCCAGGATGGAAGACGCTAATTGTCAGGTTGGTACCGACAGGGTGGCGAGCGTTCACCCATGACGGCGGGTCGCGACGTCGCGGGCCTGTACATGGCCCAGTGGCGGACCCCGGCGTCCGTGGACGTGAACTCGCTCAGTCCGTTGACGAGTCGCGTGGGTATCGCGCGATCCCGAAGTCGCAGAGCTTCCATGTGCCGTCCAGATTCAGAACGTTGTCCGGCTTGAGGTCCCTGTGCACGATATCGGCCAGTTCGAGTTCTACAAGTGCTTGCGCGACATCGGAGAGGATCCGGATCACGTCGTCCAAGTCCAGTTGGCCACCGGTTGCATGAATATGCGCGCGAAGCGAGTACGCGGCCCTCGGCATGATCAACACGTACTCATCCGCCACCCGACCGCTATCCAGAATGGGAACGACGCGGGAGAGGCCGGCAGCGCACAGTGCGTCTCCGATGAGCCTCGATCCGCCGAAGCGCATTCGTAGGTGACGGTTTCGGCATTCTTGGGAGGCTGCCGGACAGCGGTGTCGGGGGTGGGTGTGGGTTGTCCGCCGGTGTGCCCGGCCTTTCCACTGCAGGTTCCTGGTCGTGCCCGTAGGGGCGGTTGGTCAACTCGCGGTGAGGGCGGGTGGGCCGAGGGCGGCGGTGTAGAGGGTGTCGAGTTCGTCCTGCCAGGGCCAGTGGGCGGGGAGGTGGAGCCGCCACCGGCGGGCCTGGTTCGCGATCCTGCCAGCGACCTGGATGAGGGTGCGGCGCACGGTCGCGGTGCGGGCCCTGCCCAGGGTGGCCGACGCGAGGCGGGCAGCGGCCCGGGTCAGGTTGAACGCGATGGAGGCGAGGGCGAGCCAGGCGGCGTTCGCGGTGAACTTCCCCGATGGTGCGTGGGCAAGCGGCCCGTCCTTGAGGTCGGCGATGACGGCTTCGATGATCGCGTGGTCGCGGTGCGCCGCCTCGGCCTGGACCATCGCCAGGGTCGTGTTCGTGAAGATCGGGTGGTAGCGGTAGCCGGGCAGCAGTTCACCCTGGGTCTTCGCGGTGTGCGGGTTGAGGCGTTTCACGCGGCGGACGATCAGGCGGGCGGTGACGTGGTGAGCCTGACGGTGGGAGGTGAACGCGGTGAACGGCACCTCGGCCACCTCAGCCTCCGAGATCCACCGTTGCTCGACCCCGTCGTAGATCGCGTCGCGGTACCGAATCATCGTCCACGATGCCTCCTCGATGCCGGCGATCGCCCTGACCACGGCCTTGTTCATCCGGGCGGTGACCGAGAACCTGGCGCCACCCGTAGTCGCGGCGGCGATCATGTCGTGGCGGAAGTAGGCACTGTCAGCACGCACGATCACCAAGCCAGGAGTGGTCGGTACGGCCTTGCGGAGGGTGGCGAGGGTGTCACCGATCAGCCGGGCGGCGCCGTGCCCCGAATCGATGTTGCCCTTCCGCAACCGGGTGGCGGCGATCACCGGCGCAGCCAGCGGGGTCGACACGATCGCCAACTGGGCGTTCAACCCCTTCACCCGGCTGTAGCCGTAGGCGGCGCCCTGTTTGCGGTAGCCGTGGGTTTCCCGGATCGTGTCGTCGACATCGACGTAGACGAGTTCCTCGGCGCCGGCGAGGATCGGCGACACTCGCGCCAACCTCACCAGCAAGCGGGCAGCGACCGCGTCCAACTGCCTGACGTGCCCAAACGCGTAGGCGCGTAGATGGGTGCCCAGCGTGGTTGCTGCCCGCTGGCCGTTGAACACCCGACCCATCCCGCCGTGGCGGAGCACATCCAGATCGCTGAACGAGTCCGCGCCGGCGATCATGCCCGCGATGATCGCCGACACCTTGACCGACGCGTTCGCCCCAGCAGTGCCCGGCACCGTGACGCGGTCGTCGACCAGATCGTGCAGGCCGGCATGTTCGGCCAGCGTCATCACCGCCGGCAGCCCACCGAAAGCGATCAGGTTCGGGTCGTCGAATACCGGTTCAAGGGTGTGGCAGACTCGCACTACGAGTGCTCCTGTCCAAGGCGGGAATGGCGTCTTCGCAAACACCATTCTTCCTTGTCACAGGAGCATTCGCCATCCAGGCACGCCTACCACCTCGGCGGATCGAGGATGAGTAGTTCACGGTCGGCGCCCGGGTCGACTGGCACGAACTTGGCGACCGCGTTGGGGACATCGGCAGAGCGTGCCTCGCGGACCCGCCCGAAGCCACCGGACCCAAGGTCTGGTCCGATCTCCCATTCTCGGTGCTGGGAGTTTGATAGTCACGACTAAAACGTTAGCGAGCGGAACTGGACAGGCGAGAGCATGGCGCCCACACGGATTCGAAGAGGGTCATCTCGGCCGGGTTCGCAGGATCGCCGCTCGCTGCAGTCACGCCCAGGTCGCGAGCCCGACACAGCGCAAGAATGGAGGGACCATCCAGGATGGTTCCAGGTGTGAGCCTCGGTACTGACGGTTCGATCTGCGCCCGGGAGGCGACCGTGGCGGGTGCAGGCGTTCGCTCCACAGGAGACGCGGGTGCCGCTGCTTCTGTCTGTACGACGGGACGCAGCAATCGTGGGTTGGCCAGGTACTCCAGGGCGAGTCGGCCGATCCTCGCCGCCGACGGTCTGGCCGAGAGCTCGGCCGTGACGTGCTAGGGCTGCGCCCACGGCGCGGAGCGACGGCGCCGGGACAAGCTCCACCCCCACGGTTCGCGCTGCGCCGTTCGTGGCGTTGGCCAGCAGCGCAAGTGGGTCGGCGCTGGAGATAGGGCCGAGCCCTCGGCAGATGGTCAGGGACCGGATACCGTCCGCGTCCAGTCGCCCATCAGGTCCTCGGTGAGGGACGGGTGGGCGTCCCACTCGAGGTTGGCGAGTTCGCGCCGAACGGACTGCCACATGGGGCTAGCCCCGATGCTTTGCCGCGGACAGCTCTCCCCGGACGTCGGCGAGCAGCACCCGCAGTCGCCACAGGTCGGGCAGGTCAGCAGTTCGGCCCAAGTCAGGTCTGAGGAAACCAACAACCCACGTCAGTTCACCGACGCCACAGATTCGATGCGAGACTCCCCACCTTACGCTAGCCTCGAGTTCAGTAAGGGGGGGGCGATGATCCGGGGCTGTCTACTGATTGTTGCCGATGGCACTCAAGCGTCGGGCAAGACGACGTTCTTATACGGCCTAGCGTCTGCACTAAAGGAGCATGGACATCACGTTGGCCTGCTCCCCGAGCCTGCACGCTCGAGTCCGCTGGTCGACGATGTTGTTCGATACGGCAACGGAACCTTCGACATGCCACTGGAAGTTGATCTCTTCGCGGCGCACCTCCGGCAGGTGGCGCGAGCAACCCGCACCTGCGATGTAATTCTGGCAGATCGCTGCCCATTAAATGTGGTGATATATTCGCGGGTGCTCTCCGTGGCGCACAGCGCTGAAGACGCGAAGCTCCTGAACTCAATGGAAGCCATGGCGAGTCAATGGCATGAATACGTTGACTTGACGATCCTTCTTCGCGACAAGTTCTCTCAACATGGCCAGGGTGACGAAATGCGTAGGCTCGTTCTTCATACTCAAGACCAAATGGACCTAGCACTGGATAGCGCCTACAGTCGTTGGCCCGCACGACTGCAACGGATGCCAACCGGTCTGTCCACACACGAGCGTGTGGCTCATGCCCTGCCTCGCATAACCCAACTAATTGAAGGATCATTGAAGTGACGGTACCTATCGGAATCCCCCGTGCCAAGGCAAGTGAGATTCAATCCGTTAGTTCAGATGTGGGCTATGCCAAGCACGGCCACTACTTCACCTCCAGTCTCAGCGATGAGGCTTTAGCGAACCAGCTCACCAACTTTCGGGCTCCGCTCTCCGTGATCTACCAGGTGACTCGACGCTGCAACTTTGACTGCAACTTCTGTAGTGAAATTGACCAGCTTCGCGATCCGGCGCTGGGCGAGATCCAAACGGTCCACGACAATCTCCACGGAGTCTCCCGAGTCTTCTTGAGCGGGGGCGAGCCTTTGATCCGTCGGGACATTGTCGATATAGTCGACATGTTTAGTGACTATATTGTCGGAATTCCGACGAACGCGACCCGCGGAGTGAAGCTCGCGCCGAAGTTAGCCGGCAAGGTCTCCTTCATGAACGTAGGACTCGAAGGGCCACGGAATGCGACGAACAAGGTGCGTGGAGACTACGACGCTATCATGGCAGGCATATTCGCCTTCCGCGAGGCGGGGCTCGAAGTGTCGTTATCGTCAGTCGTTCTGAGGAGCCTCCTGGAAGATCTTCCTTACCTGATCCAGATCGGGGATGTTCTTCAGGCAGGAAAGATCAAGCTTATCCACCCCATTAGAAAAGGGAATGGCGCCAATCTGCCAGACAGCGAGTTTCTCTCGCTTGAGGAGTCTGCTCAGCTATTTGCTCGCCTTGACGCTGAGCGCAGCAAGAACGGCTGGAGACCGCAGCTGCGGATGACGACCTGGACTCCCGACACGGAAGGCTATTCGATATTGATCTACCCGGATTCGACCGCTTGGGCTTGGCCGGTTTATGGCGGATACACCGATCGTGGAAACCAAGGTGGAACAACCGACAAGACCATGTACCTCGGGAACCTTCGGAGTGAATCGATCCAAGACATCTGGGAGAAGTACCCCTTCAAGCTCAATCATTTGAAGAAGTATCTTGGCAAGAGCATCTCGGTGAGCGATAGTGGGGCGGGAGTCATCAGTGCGCGTAGAAAGCAACATGCAGTGGAGCGATAGCATCTTCACCTCCGAGGGGAGGTTCTTTCAAGGAAATCATGAGCTTATCGCCTCTCTTGACGTGGAGTGGACGAAGAACTACAGGATCAAGAACGGCTCTCGTCCGTTCAACTACTCCATTAGTCTAATAGAGCTTCCAATCGATCCTACTCCCGTCGACATCCACCCACGCTCTTTTGGATTCAAGTCCGTGTATGTCTCGACTGCTGCTGATGAGATTAACCTTCTGGAGTCTCTTGATCGAGACCTCCTTGGATTCCTTGAATCGGGCATACTAATGGCTGGACACCAGCTCTCTAGCGACCTTTCGTGCGTTATCAATGCTTCACCCGTCAGTCTCCCGAATGTATCCACCCTGTACGAATGCTGGCGTGAGCGACGCTCGGAGGGTAGAGTTATCGATACGCGATACGACCTCGACCATCTCCTTGATATTAAGAGTCGCCGCCTAGTTGATGTCGCCGCCGAGCTCGGTGTCGGCGTCGAACAACCAGAACTCAAGAATACGTCGATGACTGCGATTCATAGGCGGTTCCTATCCACCGGTAATGAGGCGTTGCGTGAGCGTCTGATGGTTCTGAACCTAAGACACAGCCTTTCGACAGCTGTATTGGCTGCGATGAGCTTGGGAAGGCTTACTCCCACGTACGTGGGAGTGAATAGTCTGATTCGTGACAATGTCTGGGACTACTTCGACTATGTAGACTCTACTTCGTTCTCGGAATTGGTGCACACGGAGCGACATCGTGCACGAGCGGGAAGCGAGCGTCGCTATACGCTGCCTTGACATGTTCACAAATCCGAATGGGCGTTGAGCGATGTGCAGCCCACGAGCACGCGCGAGAGTTCTGACCTGACCCAGGCCAAGACTTGGCCAACAGGGCCAGAAGGGTTGGCGCCTGTAGGCTCCGGTTCCTGTGTGCGCGATGACTATTCAGCCCGTCCGGCTGCGAGTGAAACCTGAGTTGGCTCACCGTTGACGCCTGGCGGGGCTGATACGGCTTCTGGCTACGGGGTTCGCCGCAACGGTGGCGGGAATTTGCATACTAACTAATCGGGTGGCTGTGGGATGGTTCGGGTGTGTCTCCGTACGTGCGGAAGGTGCCGACCGCTTCGGGTGCCAAGGCTGTTCAGATCATTTGGTCGAAGAAGCGGGGTCATGCCGAGGTTGAGCACATCGGCTCCGCTCATGACGAGGCCGAGCTGGAGCTGTTGACTGCGGTCGCCCGGCAACGGATCCACGCCGGTCAGGACGAACTCGATCTGGGTTTGCCGGTCGGCGACCAGTCCTACGGATCCACGCCGGTCAGGACGAACTCGATCTGGGTTTGCCGGTCGGCGACCAGTCCTCGGTGGAGATCCTGGGGACCCGGATGGGTCGCCTGCTGGACGCGATCGGCGCCGTCTACCGACAGCTCGGCTTCGACACGGTTGCCGGTGCCGATGAGGTGTTCGAGCAGCTGGTCACGGCCAGGATCATCGAACCGACCTCCAAGCAGGACGCCGCCAGGGTCCTGGAAGAAGCTGGTGTGGCACCGGTGTCGTATCCGACGTTGAAGCGTCGCCTGCCCGGCTAGGCGAGCGATGAGTTCCGTCATGGCTTGTCAGGTGCCTGCGCGGCCCGCGCGGAGCTCGGCCCCTCAGCGTTGTTGCTCTACGACGTCACCACGTTGCGGTTCGAGACCGACACCGGTGACGGGTTCCGTGAGCCTGGCTTCTCCAAAAGAACGACGCCTGGAGCCGCAAATCACCGTCGGGCTGCTCACCGACGCGTCGGGGGCGCCGTTGATGGTTGATGCGTTCGAGGGCAACACCGCCGAGACCCGCACCATGATCCCGATCATCCGAGAGCCTTCGTCCAGGCCCACGGCATCGCCGGGGTCACCGTCGTCGCCGACGCCGGGATGATGAGCGAAGCGAACCTGAAAGACGTCGAGGACGCCGGCTGGAGCTTCGTCGTCGGCGGGAAACTACCTGACATTCCCCGGGGTGCCGCATCGCGGCGGTCATCGCCCACGTTCGCAGACCGTGGTCTTGGATGACGGCGTGCCGAGTCTGCGCCGGACCCTTCGGGGCGCCGTCGTGGACCTCGATGCCGGTCATCACACCGGGCAGGTCGGCGTCCTCAAGGGCTTCGGCCTTTCCCGTGGCAGCCTTGCTGCGCCATGACGTCCACCCGAATGCCCTCCCGACGGTGAAGCTCAGGGACGCGAGCAGCCACCCGGTCGCCGATCGTCCGCGGACGGGGACGACGACGAGCGCCGTCGCCACGGCAGCGAGGGCGGCCAACTCGGCAGCCAAGGCCCAGCGCTGCTGGTTGGCGGCCGCCACGAACACAGGGATGACGGCGAGGGTCAGGGCGGCCACCCGGGGGCCGGTCAGCCCGAAGAAGAAGCCGACTCGGTCTGGGCCGTAGTCGTGATAGACCGCTGCCATGACTTGGCCAGTCGCTCAGGAGGCCAGCGCGGCACCGGGCGGCGTCGCGAACGGAAGGGGAACCTCTGCCTCGGCGAGTTTTCCTACGGCGTTGAGGGCTTGGGCCTGCTCGAGTTTGGCGACGCGGCTGACTTCGGCCTGCCCGGCCCGGACATGGCGGTCAACGATAGCGCGCCAATCTTGATTCAACCGCGTCGGCTGCGAGTCGTACGTGTCGACGTCCGGGTCTGGGTAGGTCTGGTCATTTCCTTGCTGGAGCCTCCTGTCAGGCGTGGTGACCGCCGGGCCATCCACGCCGCATAACGGAGACCTGGAATGTCTGGTGGACAGTCCCAGGCGGGTGGTGCTCGGACGCCACGGCGGCTGCTCGTGGCCAGCGCCGCCCGAGAGAGACGTGCACGCATCAGGGTCCACCTGACACAAAGGTCACTAGCTACTTCGACCTGAAGAAGTCGGGGCGTGTCACCCCTTGAATACTGGTGTGACAACGGGTAATGGTTCCAGCTCATTCGTTTTGAGAGGCTGGAGTCGGCCGTGTTGCGCACTGTTGCGCATCAACCAACGTTGTGGGAGTCGACGCTCCCCGAGGAACTGCGCAGGTTGCCGGTGGAGTTGGCTCGGGTCGATGCTCTGCTCGATGATCCGAGGTTCTTCACCCGTTCATAGCGTTCTTCGACCCGCGAATCGGGCGCCCGTCGACACCGATGGAAACCTATCTGCGGTTGATGTTTGTCGAAGTTCCGCTACCAGCTCGGGTTCGAATCGCTGTGCCGGGAGGTGTCCGACTCGATCACGTGGCGACAGTTCTGCCGGCTCGGGCTGGACCAGCCCGTGCCTCATCCGACCACGTTGATGAAACTGACCACCCGATGCGGATCCGCCGCCGTCGACGGCCTCAACGACACCCTGCTGGCGAAGGCCGCCGAGGCGAAGGTGCTGCGCTGCGCGCGGGTGCGGGTCGACACCACCGTGGTGCCATCGAACGTGGCCTACCCGACCGACTCGGGCCCGCTGGCCAGGGCGGTCCGCAGGATCGCCGCGACCGGCAGGAGAGTCCAGGCCGCTGGCGGCGCGGTCCGCACCAAGCTGCGTGACCGGTCCCGGGCCGCCGGGCGGCGGGCTCACGATCTGAACGCGAAGCTCCGCAGCCACAGCGCCGAGGGCCGCGAGGAGATGCTGGCTGTGGTGCGCCGGAAGAACGCCGAACTGGCCGACCTCGCCCAGACAGCCGCCCGTGAAGCGCAACGACTGCTCACCAACGCGAAACGAGCGCTGCGGGTCACGAGGAAAAGGGCAGCCGGGCTGGCTGCCGCCGGACAGAAGGATGCGGTCGCGGGCCGGCGGCGGGGCCGCCTCGCCCGGGCCGTCAACGACATGACGACTCATTGGAGGTCACCAGGAAGATCGCTGACCAGACCCGCCTGCGGGTTGCGGGGGTGACCCCGGCGGGGGCCACCCGTCTGGTCAGTCTCCATGATCCCGATGCCCGCCACATCGCGAAGGGCCGCCTCGGGAAACCGGTCGAGTTCGGCCACAAAGCCCAGGTGTGCGACAACGAGGATGGCGTCATCCTCGATCACGATGTCCTGCCGGGGAACCCGGCCGACGCCCCGCGCCTGGCACCCTGCATTGCGCGCGTGATCCAACGGTCCGGGCAGACACCCAGAGTCGTGGCCGCTGACCGCGGCTACGGCGAGCAAGCCATTGACGACGCCCTCCACGCCCTGGGCGTCGACCGAGTCGCCATGCCCCCCGTATCGGCGGGGAGGAGCGGGCCTTCACGGCAGGCAACGTGGCAGCCTCGCGGGATCGGACTGTGTCGCTTGCAGGTCCTGCCCGATGCTTCCGCCGACAGCCTGGACGCGTTCGTGACCGCCTCGGTGGACGTCGGCTCCCGGGTCATCACCGACGACTGGCAGGCGACCAGGGCGTTCCCGCGCTCGGATACACTCCCCACGATCGGCGAAGCCAGCGCGCCGCGCGCCTGCGAGGGGAGGTCCGCGGCGAACTGCTGCCGTTGGTGCACCGGGCGTCCCAGGGCACGCGGTCGGAGGAGCCGAACCGTGGTGGCCATGTAGCATGATGCCCACTGACGGCGAGAGGAGCGGGCGTGAGCACGGTGTTTATTGCAGGTCCGTTCAAAGCCTTGGTGGACGCAGAGAGTGAGCCTCGGTACCGCGAACTCCGAACGACCATCGAAGAGTTGATCGACTTCTTTAATTCCATATCATGGAACGTCCTAAACGCCCACACTCGCGAACAATGGGGCGCGGCCTTTCTTCAGCCTAACGAATACACCAGGCTAGATTACGACCAGATCACCTCGGCCGACTTGGTGGTTGCATTACCGGGTGATCCTCCGTCTCCGGGGACGCATATTGAAATCGGGTGGGCTTCGGCCACGGGTATACCTCTAATCATCCTTCTTGAAGAGCATGAGGAATACTCCGGCATGATCCACGGTCTGCCAACGGTCGGCAGGGTCGCAATCGTCGGGTTCAGTGGATCCGTCGAAGAAAAAAGTTTGCACTCTGCCATGGCCGAACTGCTCCTGGCCGACCCAAGGGGAGTGTAGCCCTTGCCCACGTTCACCTTCAACTCGCTTCAAGACGCGTTCATAGACGGCCTGCACCAGGTGATAGATAGCCCGCACTACTCCATTGCCCCCCGGGGCCACCGCAGTAAGGAGGTTCTCGCACATTCATTCCGTATCGCGAACCCACTAGACAGGCTGATTCGCATCAGCGCGCGAAGAACCAATGTTGTTTTCAATTTCGCCGAGTTCCTCTGGTACGTTAGCGGATCCCGAGAAGTTGATGCAATCGCCTACTACGCCCCGCGGATGCGGACCTACTCCCCAGATGGTCAGTACCTCTATGGCACCGCCTACGGCCCGCGGCTATTCGGCTCCAGCAGCGCCTTTCCATCCCAATGGGAACGCGTCCTCGCGACCCTCGAAGATGATCCCGATACCAAGCGAGCCATTCTGTCGATCTACGAGAGCTCCGAGACTGGTGCGCCCCGCAGCGCGGATGTAGCTTGCACTCTAGCCCTGCAGTTCCTGATACGAGACGACTCACTACACGCCATAACCTACATGCGCGCCAACGATGCTTATATCGGTGTCGTGAGCGATGTCTTTTCGTTCACGATGATCCAGGAGATGCTGGCTAGGCGACTTGGCGTCGGAGTCGGCTCGTATACGCATTTCGCCGGCTCTTACCACGTTTACGAAGAGAACCTCGCCTCGGCGCGGAACGTCCTTTCCGACTCGTCGCGGACTGATAGTAGTTCTAAGCCGTGTCCACCGATGCCTGATGGAGACCCGGCCGACGCACTCAAAGTCGTGCTTCGCTGGGAGCAATTGCTACGAAGGAATGAATCCACTCTCGACGCGAAATCACTCGCACGCCTGCCAATCGACTCCTATTGGCAGGACATTCTGAGGTTGCTCGAGCTCTACAGGCAAATAGCGCACGAGAAGCGATGCGACATACAGATGCTAGATGGGCTTCCGGATGCATATAGCGACGCCCTCTTGAATAGATGGCCACTGCACTTCAGGAGTCGAATATGACGGTCCCAGTAGTCCTCTCGATTGGGACTTTCGACTCCAGCGGCGGAGCGGGAACGCATGCAGACGTCAAAGCCGCCGCATCGGTCGGTTGCTTCTTGGCAACAGTGCTTGTGGGGGTCACTGCCCAAAACACGATGGGGATAACGAAACGCCATTCCATCCCCCTAGACATGATCGAAGCGCAATTTGCCGCTATCAACGCAGATCTTGAAATCAGCGCCCTGAAGGTGGGTGCAACGTGGAGCCCTTCCGTGATAAGTGCGATCGCGGCTATCAGCGATCGCCTGGACGTCCCTTGCGTCATCGATCCGGTAATGGGTGCCGCATCGGGCGCAATCCTCGGCAAAGGAGACTCCCTTCGTAATTCGATCTGTCGCGAGTACCTGCCGCGTGCGACTCTACTCACCCCAAACCTGCAAGAGGCGCGAACAATAGCAGAGCTACCTTCGGCCGACGCACCAGAATTGGCTTCTTGGATAAGAGCACAGGGCGCTAGCGCCGTCGTTGTCACAATGGGTGACGATCCACGGGGGGACTACTTCCTTCACAACGGGAATGGTCAATGGTTGGGTCGCGTGCCCCATCCTGAGCCGCTTGACCATGGTGCCGGGTGCACACACTCGACTTTGGTGGCCAGCCTGCTGGCCCGAGGATTGGTTTTGCGCGAGTCCGTGGTCCGCGCGGGAGTATTATCGAGTAAGGCCGTGCACCACGGCCTGGCGGAGATAGGCGGTGGTCGTCACCCGGTCGACGCGTTGAACCTGCAGGCCCGATGGTCCGACGTTACTTCTTGAGAATGCTGTCGAAGTAGGCGAGGGCGTCCGCAGTAACCGCGTCCAGATCCCGATCTCCATCGATGAACTTTACATCGCTAAAGGTGCCCACCTCTCGAACAATGCGTGGTTGAAGAGTTGCATCCTGGCGTACGCGATATGAGGCAAGTCCGCGCGCATCATCAACGCGAGACGAATAGTGCGCCCGAGCTCGAACACGCGAGACTGCGACGTCAATGGGTACTGATAGAACGATGCAGTGAAATGAGCGGAATTCGAGCGCCGGAATGGCCTGGACCTGTTCAAGGCTGCGAGGATTTCCGTCCAGAAGGAGATGTGTGGGCGTTTGCGGCAAGGCGTGCAGTTCACGCATGAGCAGGTTAACGAAGAGTTCGCCGGGCATCGCCGCGCCAGTCGAAACAAGCGAGCCAGCCACCGTGTCTCCGGCGTCAGAGAGTTTCCTCAGAGACCGCCCTCCGGAAAATGTATAGGAGGAGACTCCTGCATTTCGCCTGATTCGGGCAACTACGGAGGACTTTCCGGAACCAGCCAGGCCGAGGACGGCCAGCGCGTGGAGGTCGATCTTCCCTTCCTTCATACCACACTCCTACACTGGTGTGCTTTGGCGTTACTCGCGCGAGTCTGGCCAGCGTTCTATACGCGATCAGCCTACTCAGGCCAGGCCTCACCGCGTGGCATGTCAACGTAGGCTTCCTGGCGGGCGGGAGAGGGTCCCCGCTCTCTGTGCTGGTCATGGGCCGACAAACTTCCTCCCTGTGGTTAGGGTGGCACCCGGACCTCGGACAGCAATTCGCAGACGGCCGGGAGGGTCGTCACCGCTCGGCGCGCCTCATAGCCTGTTCCACGGGCGCCGGTCGGCAATCACACGTGAGAGGTGATGACGTCCCGGGACTGGGCCAGGACTTCGTCTGCCAGCGCCTTGGCCCGTTCGAGATCGTCGTCCCGAGTCGTCAGCAGGTCCTCGAGTCTCATGGTTACGACGGCGAGATGGGCGGCTGCTACCTCAACCAAGTCGTAGTAGCGCTTTTGCTCGCTTGGGCTCAGCGAGCCCCAGCCACGTGGCTCTCCTCCCACCTCGGCTTCCCATCTGCGGAGTGCATGGGATGCGTGCACGGCGATGTAGTCCAGGGTCTCGGTTGCCTTGGGTACGAGGTCCCGCAACGCGTCAACTCCGGGCTGGGTCAGTGCAATCTCGGCCTCTGCCTCGGCGAGCTCCTTCTGCTGTCTGCTACTACGCTGCGCCGTCGCCCTTTGCCATCCGACCGCAGCACCAGCGGCGATCCCCACGACGGCTGCGATCCCGCTGGCTACACCCAGGGTGGGCCGCATGCCCGTTGTCTTCTGAAGCGCCTTGAAAGCCGCCCCGATACGGAGGCTCGAGAGGAGGGAGCCCAGAGGAAACGATCCCAGAGACACCAAGCTAGTGAACGCCTCGAAAGCGGAATCACCACTTGTCGCGCCTCCAGCCGCGGCGACCGAGGTACCCGCGAGGGCCTGTTCAACGCCGAATCTAGTGAACTGGATCTGGAGCGCGGCTTCGACCGCAGCGTCGTCCGCGTGCGGAAGTTGGTCGGTAGCGAGCGTCCCCGGATCAGGGGAGGGCGCGTCGTCCAGACGCCCGGCGATCTCGTGGAACCGCAGGAGGAAGTCATCTCTCGCTCGGTCACTGGCGATGTTAAGCGCCTCTACCTCTTTGACGAGCTGCCTACGCGCCTCCTTCACTCGCTCGATCCGAGCGATCCGATCTGAGACGCTGACGATGCCACCGGCGGAGGTACTCCTGAGCAGAGCGGTCCTCGCGTCAGCCAGCGTCACAAGTTCCTCCCGCGTGACGTCAAGTGCGCGGGCGATCTCCACGAACCGCTCTTCACTCGCCTCCATCTGGCCGCTTTCGAGTCGCGAGACTGAAACGCCTGCGCCACCCTGGTAACCCGCGCGGATCCCAAGCTCCTCCTGCGTGAGCTTGCGCTTCTTCCGGAGGTCCTTGATGACCTCCCCCATGGCTTCGGGTGAGTACTTGGGCATGCGGGGAGCATAGCATCTAGCACGTACAGTCGTGGACTACTTGACCCTACTAGATTTAGCATGCATAGTTGGGACAGGCGACGCTAATCCGGTTCCCGATCCAGCACCAAAGGAGACCATGATGCAGTACAACAATGAAGCGGACATCCTGAAGGCACTCGGCATGGGGTCCTGGCGGAACCTCTCGAAAGACAAGTTCGTCCAGTTTCTGGCGATGATGCCCGAGATGGACAAGGAAGTGGCCCTGAAGGCCATCAGCCAGTTTCCCGAGTTCACGAAGTTCGCACGTTCCGCGCTGGAGGACACGACCAAGGCCCTCCAGGCTGCGCTCGACTCGAACGAGCGCAGCCAGGCGCAGGTACACGAGATCCACCTCGAACGGCTGGCGATCCTCAAGGCGGAACTCGACAAGGACCTCACCCCGGATGAGCGCATGCGTGTGCTCGACGACATCCGCGAGGTTGGTGAGAGGTCGGCCGCCAAGGACACCGAGAACAAGGAGTTCCTCGCGGAGCAGCTCGCCGTGAAGGAGATCACGACCGTCGTCTTGGTCCTGGCGCTACTCGTCTTCGTTGGCGCAAGGGTGCTGATCCAAGGAGGGGCGAGCAAGGCGACGGCCTGAAGCCTCACACGCGGCCGGCCGCTGCTGAGCGCACAGGTGTTGACCTTCATGACCGCTCAATGCGCGGTGCCTGCGCCAGCTGCGTGACCTCAACTACTTGAGCGGATTGCCCGACCGCCGGGCATGAGAAGGCCAGCCCTCTCGAGGAGACCAACACAGCTCAGTGGCCGGGGCCGTGCGGCGGCCATCGTGGGTCGGGAAGACTTCTCTCTGGTCACCTTGGACGGGTGGGGTGCATCGTTGGTGAGTGGATCGCGGTCGACCCCGGACGCTTCTTCGTGCCGGTGAGCCAGCAGCTCAGTGTGGGGTGCGGGGCCTGCCACGGGAACCGTGGATTGTTGCTACGAGCACGCAAGTCAGACTCCTGATTTCGATAGCCCCGTCCGCGGTCCGCCTTGCCGTATCGGGATCGGAAGGGGGTCGGCGATGGAGGTGTTACACCCGCGGTGTGCGGGATTGGACCTGTCGAAACGCGACGCGAAGGTCTGCATTCGGATCGTGCCACTGGGGAGGGTTCGTGCGGTCGAGGAGGTGACGACGTGGTCGTCGATGACCGGCGACATCTTGGCGTTGCGGGACCGGCTGATATCGACGCAGGTGACCTGAATCTCCCCGGAGTGTCCGGAGACTCATGTTGTTGTGAGCTCTGCTGGTTGCAGGGCTTGGTGTGAATCGTAGTAGAGGGCTTCGAGGTCGGCTGGTGGCATGTCGCCGCAGTACTCGTAGAGGCGGCGGTGGTTGTACCACCGACCCATTCGGCGGTGGCGAACTCGACGTCGTCGTTGCTGCGCCAAGGGCCGCGGGGTTTGATCAGCTCGGTCTTGTACAAGCCGTTGATCGTCTCGGCCAACGCGTTGTCGTAGCTCGTGCCGACCGCCCCGACGGAGGCCGCGATCCCCGCCTCGTCGAGGCGTTCGGAAAGCTTGATCAAGGTGTACTGAGAGCAGGACCCGCAGGCCCTCGTGGGTGGAGATGTCCTCGACCACCCCCTGTGCCACCAGGTAGTCGGCCAGTTTCGACAGGCTCCACGTCGAGAACGGCAACCCGTGATCGCCCGGCCTGGCGAGCGCGATCTGCTTGATCGCCGCGCGCTGGTCAGGGTCGAACTTCGGTGGCCGGCCGCCGCCGTACTTGGGGCGCAGCGAGTCGAATCCGTCGGCGTTGAAGTTGTGGATCACGTCGCGGACCCGATCCGGGCTGGTGAACGTCACCTGCGCGATCTTCGCCACGTCCATGCCCTGCGCGGACAGCAGGACCATCTGCGCCCGACGCCACGTCATCACCGACCCCGAACTACGACGCACGATCTGCAACAGGCGGTTGCCCTCAACGTTGCTGATCTCCCGGACATGGACACGCTCCGCCATGACTACTCCTGAGGGGAAGAACAGGAATCCGACCCCCCAAGCGTCCCGGCACCGGGCCAATCACCCCCAACGGCACGCCGTCAACACGAGCAAAGGTTCACAGCCGCGGTACTAGGGCGTGTCTCGTTACCCTCGGTGGGTTTCCACGGCAGGGTGAGGGTTCGTGACTCGGATGCCGATACTGACCGATGAGGACTGGGCCCTGTTGGAGCCGTTGATGCCGCCCCGGTCGGGGGCCAGGGGTGGTCGGCCGTGGAGCGACCATCGGTTGATGGTCGAGGGGATCGTGTGGCGGTATCGGACCGGTTGCCCGTGGCGTGACCTGCCGGCCGAGTTCGGTCCATGGCAGACGGTGTGGGCGCGGCACCGGGGCTGGAGCGAGGACGGCACGTGGGACAGGATCCACACCACGCTGATGGCGCAGGCGGATGCGGCCGGGCTGGTGGACTGGTCGGTGAACGTGGACTCCACGATCAACCGGGCCCACCAGCACGGCACGAACCTGCCCAGGGGGGGCACCATCGAGTTACAAGAATCTGCGCTTTGAGCCCGATGATCACGGCATCGGGCGTTCTCGTGGCGGGTTGACCAGCAAGATCCACCACCTGGTCGATGGTCGTGGCGCGCCGATGGTGGTCGTGGTCTCGGCCGGCCAGTCCGGTGACTCCCCGATGCTGCCGGTGTTGCTCGATCACCTGCTGGTGCCCCGGATCGGGCCCGGCAGACCGCGGACCACCCCGGACCGGGTCCGCGGCGACAAGGCGTACTCGGCCCGCGCCCACCGCGAACTGCTCCGCGGCCGCGGGATCACCGCCACCATTCCCGAGCCGGCCGACCAGATCGCCAACCGGAAACGTCGAGGCAGCACCGGAGGACGACCACCCGCGTTCGACCCAGTCGACTACAAGAACCGCAACCACGTCGAACGGTCGTTCAACCACGGCAAGCAGTGGCGCGGATTCGCCACCCGCTACGACAAGCTCTCCATCGTCTACCGCGGCGCCGCAGTCCTGAACGCCATCACCCGGTGGCTCCAACGGTTACGAGACACGCCCTAGACCGAGGCGTGCTCCCGCAGGCCATCCACCGCACCACTGACAGCGCCGCACCTTCAACTGAAACGGTGATGGCTGCGCAGCCACGCGCTGGTTGCGGGTCTCGCCACCGTTGGCGGAGCGAAGGGTGAACTCGCTACCTTCTGGCAACACGCCGCCGTCCCCTCAAGCGGGAGCGCAGTGACTCGTGTGCCAAATAGAGTCGACCGAGTCTCGTCGGCCGCTCGGCCAGAATGGACCCATGAGTTCGACCCTGCTGACCGACGAGGTCTCCGCCGCCCTGGCCCAATTCTTCTACTCCGGCGACGGCCCCAGCCACGCCACCCTTACGCGTTGCTTCATGGCGTGCGGCTTGGCGGACGTTGACCCGTACGACCCGTCGGCAGGGATGCCGAACAAGCAGCAGCGTGTGCTTACCGTCTGTGCGGCGGCCCGCCGACGACCCGGTGGCGTCGACGACAAGCTACTGGAACAACTCCTGACCGCGCTGCGCGTCGGCCGCATCTTTCATGCGGCCGACCCCAACGTCAAGGAACGAGTTACCACCCTGCGCAGCGCACTCACCGCCAAGGGCGCGGGACTCGACGCCGAAGGCCGACTCCAACGCACCAGTCCCATCGACCTCGCCACTGGTGGCCGTGCTGCGCTCGACGAACAGCTGGCACGGCTCCGACACAACGCTGAGGATCCAGGTGCCCTGCTCGGCGGTGCCAAGGAGCTACTCGAGTCGATCTGCAAATTCGTTCTCGAGGAGCAGGAGATGCTCCCTGACCGGAAAATGGACTTCGACGAGTTGCTCGCCCTCGCGCTCGATCGACTCCAGCTTCAGCCCCAGACCGTCAACGCGATGGCACCCGGGGGCAAACAGCTGCGGGCCATCTACCAGTCGGCCAAGACCACTGCATCGACCATCAACGAGTTGCGGAATCTCCAAGGCACAGGTCACGGCCGCACCCTGCCGACCGGCATTAGCAAGGAGACCGGTCGATACGTTATCCGCGAGGCCACTCACGTCGCAGAGTTGCTCCTTTCGACGCACGACCGTCTGATGGGCCGGTCGACTTGATCTTGAGAGTGCCCCGGTCACCGCACCCGCTGCTAGAAAGGCGAAGGTTCCGTCCCGGTAGACGAGGAGAGCCTTCAGCGGTACTCGTCGGCGAGCAACTCGGTCCTGTGATGCTTGATCTCGGCGAACACCATCGACCGGACGACGACGACGGTGAGCAGCAGCGCGTCAACGCGCTATCCGGGTCCCTTGATCCTCCCCCGTGCCGCGACCTTTGCTAAAGCCTGTCCGGGTCCAAGACGTCAGGAGCTGACCAGCCAGTCCGACGCCCAGAACCGCGAGGAAGCGCGTCGATCTCCGATTCAGCGCTCGCCAGCGAACTCGCCATGGCGAACCTCGACAACGAGAAGAGAACCGGTGCATGGTGGCAGGCCCTGCCCAGCAACGGTTGAGGGGCGCGGCGACGGCGGAATTGTCACACCTCCCGGCTAACGTCGAGGTGGAAGGCAATCAACACACAGCAACGAGCGCGCCGGTTCGGTGCGGAGGAGCATGAGCGCAGGATGAAGAGATATCACCGAGGCGATCAGCCACCCAGTCAGGACATTCGCCCCACTTCGGTGTGCGAAGCCTGATGGGCGAACAATCTGATGCTGTAGAGCGAGAAGGAACTGAGTTCGTCGACCCCCGGGCGCTGCTCGCCGACTGGGCGAACGCCAACGATGAGTGGGCACGCCTGCTCGTATCCGAGGTCATCGCTACCGGACGTCCCGTCGGCACCTCGACGATCGAGAAGGCATACCAGCTCTTCCGCCAGGAGAAGGTCCTTGACAAGCGGGATCTGCCCGCCGTTGCCAAACTCGACATCGAGGCACGCCAGGACGAGTCCGCGCCCCCCTTGATCCTGACTCGCCTCTCCGAAGTACACGGCGTCAACGCCCTTTTGCCCGGAGCAGTGATCGAACCGCATAGGGGGCTGACGATCCTCTACGGCGAGAACGGCACAGGCAAGACCGGCTACTCCCGCATCTTCAAGGCACTCGCGAACAGCCGCACCGCGGACACTATCCTCGGCAACATCGAGGCGGATTGGTCGGAGGTCCAGACCGCCAAGCTGGAGTACAAGCTCGGGGACGACGACCAGACCTTGACTTGGACTGGAGACCGCGGCGTCGCGCCGTTCACACGGATGTCTATCTTCGACAGCCCAGCCGTCACGACACATGTCGATGACGACCTCGACTACGTCTACACCCCAGCCTCGCTCGCGCTCTTCAACCACGTCACGGCCGCCATCCAAGCCGTTGCTGGCCAGATCGATGCCGCCATCAGCACACTCGGCACGGGTAGCTCAGGGTTGCTCTCCAGGTTCCAGCGGGGGTCGACCATCTACCCGCTGATTGAATCCCTTGGCGCGTCCACCGACCTCACTGACCTGAGGGCAAAGGCTGTTACAGGCGAGGACATCGACGAGCAGCTCGACGTGCTCACCCAAGCCGTCGGCGCACTGCGGGCGAACACCGTCGGCACCCAGATCACGGCACTCAAGGCCGAACAGCGCGTCCTGACCCAGGCCGCTGCTGCCGCCAAGGCACTCCTGGGGTTCGACGCGACCACGTACAACCAAGCCCTCACGAAGCGCGCACAGCTTGCCACCGACCACGTGACCTTCCGCAGGGAGCTTTTTGCTGCAGCCGATCTGCCTGCCGATCCGGACGACACCTGGAGCGACTTCATCAAGGCCGGCGAGACCTACCGTCTGCACCTCGTCGAGCTTGGCTCTCACGATGCGGATCGCTGCCTCTACTGCCGCCAGCCCCTGATTGATCCCGCGCGCGACCTGCTGTCCCGGTACTCGACCTACCTCGAAGACGGGATCTCTGCTGACATCCGCACGACCGACACCGCGCTCCTTGGCTACAGCCGTCAGGTCGCGAGTATCCAGAACAGCGAGCTCATCGCATTCATCAATCAGTACGGTGCCGAAGAAGAGAAGCCGTCCTACTTCTCCCAGGTCGACGCGATCGAGGGGGCTAGGAGTGCGCTCGAGACAGCCGTGTCGGGCGGCAAGCTCGCCAGCCACAAGATCGCGGGCCTGGTCGCCCATCCAGCGGCCGATGTCGACGCTGCTCTTGAGACGGCCGGGCTCAGCATCTCGACTCTGGAGACCCAGCAGGCGAATCGGACCCAGGTGCTCGGCGAGAAGCAGACCGAGTTGCTGGAGCTAAAGGACGCCGTCGAGCTTGGCAAGTCGTGGCCGCTGATCGAGGCGCACGTCAAGAGCGCCAAGGAGGCCGACCAGCTTAGGACTCTAAAGCGCCCGCTTCCGTCACTGATGCGCGCCGTCACTGAGCTGGCCAAGACCGCCAGTGACCAGCTGATCAATCAGAGCTTCGACGCGTTGTTCCTCGAGGAGTGCGAAGCGCTCCGGGCGCCACCACTGAAGCTCCAGTTCGTCGGGCGCGAGGGCAAGGCTCAGCGTCGCAAGGTTATGAGCGGCAAGCACAAGCCGTCGCGGGTGCTGTCGGAGGGCGAGCAGAAGGTGCTCGCTCTCGCCGACTTCCTGGCCGAGGCACGGCTGGCCGGTATCACGGCACCAGTCATCTTCGACGACCCAGTATCGAGCCTTGACCATCGTCGGATCAACGAGGTCGCCCAGCGAGTCGCCCGGTTGACCGATGACAATCAGGTCATCGTGTTCACCCACGACATCCTGTTCGCCACGACGTTACTCAGTCTCTTCGAGAAGTCGAAGCGTTGCGTCTACTTCCAGGTAACTGACGAGAACGGCAAGGGGCAGGTCGCCCGGGCCACCGGCCCGCGGATCGACTCGCTGAACGCCATCAAAGGGCGGATCAACAAGACAATCCAGACAGCCCGCACCCAGGAAGGTGAAGTGCGGGATGCGCTCGTCCACAACGGATACAGCCACCTTCGCTCGTGGTGCGAGGTCTTCGTCGAGGACGAGGTGCTCAAGGGCGTGACTAGGCGGTATCGAGCGAATGTACAGATGTCGACCCTCTCGGACATCAACACCAGCGAGCTCGGCGAGATCATCCCCAAGGTCACAGAGGTGTTCGATGCGGCCTGTCGATACATCGACGGCCACTCGCAGCCGCTCGTCACCCTTGGTGTGAGCCCGACGCTCGCGGGTCTTGAGCAGCACTGGGCGGAACTTCAGGAACTGAAGAAGGTCAACGACGGGAAGGCAGAGAGGCTCGCGTGATTGCCAGTGACCTTCACGTTGCCTCTCCTTGAGCCGGCCCACCTGACGTCGCGCGCGGAGGCACTGGCTCGGTCAACGCCGCTCCCCGCCCAATCGGGTGTGTACGCCTGGTACTTCGACGCCCCGCCGCCAGGTGTTCCCACCGAAGGCGTCCACGCAAGTGAGTTCGGTCATCTGCTCTACGTAGGCGTCGCGCCCCGTGAGCCGCGACGCAGTGATAGCAGACCGAGCAAGCAGGACCTGCGTAAGCGCATCCGTAACCACTTCCGAGGGAACGCGTCGGGTTCGACGTTACGTCTGACGCTCGGTTCGCTCCTTGCGGGCGAGCTTGGCCTTCAACTCCGCCGTGTGGGAAACGCAGAGCGCCTGACCTTCGGCGACGGCGAGGCTGCGCTGTCCAGCTGGATGGCTGAGCACGCCCGGGTCTGCTGGTATGTGGATCCGACACCTTGGGCGATCGAGTCGGAGCTCCTTTCGGAGTTCGTGCTGCCGCTCAATCTCGACCAAAACCGCCACGGCCGGTTCCACGCGACGCTCTCCGCCTCTCGGCACGCCCAGCGTGAGGCGGCGAGAAGCCTTCCGGTCCTGCCGTAGCCACCTCGTCAGCTGGCGGCTTGCGTCGGCCAGCGATTTCGGGCACCGGCACTACGATTTAGTCCAACAGCAGAGCCAAGATCCTTCGAAGAGGACGAGAAGTGATTATTCAGCCCACGTTCTACATCCCGCCAGACATTGCGGCTGGATTGCTCAGCGGGGAGTTCATTCGGTACGGAGGAGTGGTTCGTGACGCCGCGGGACGACTCGTAACCCACCTCAAGGAAGTCTCCATTCCCAAGCCCAGCGAGGAGGCGGCAGCTGCTGCGTTCTCGCTCTTGAGGAAGCCCGTGGTCCTTATCACGACCGCCGTTGTGGGTGTGGTGGCGGCAGGGGTTGCCGCAGTCGTCGTAGTCTCTGGGAGGCGAAAACGCGCCATGCCCGAGTGCGTCAAGAGCTATACCGAGTCGCTCCACACCTACCTCGAGGCAGTCCGCAGCAAGCACCTCGACGCCGAGATCATCGACCGGCTCATCGCCGACCTCGATGCAGTAAAGGAGTACTCGGAGACCGCCAAGATCACGGTCGACTTCACGACGGAGCAGTCGGAGACGCTGGTGCGGCTCGTTGTCGACTACACGCGGCAACTTGCCGCGGCCAACGCCGTTGAACTGAACGAGCCGCAGGATCAGGCGCCAGTGTCCGGGGACGGCGTCGTTGTTAACCTGCGTCACTACCTCGAAGTACAGCGGCGGATCTTCAACGAGGCTGCATGATCGATCGCTCGGGGGAGACGTCGGCTCATCGCCGTCCTATCGCCTTACTCGGCACACTGCGCTCGACTCAAGCTGGCTAGAGCTGGCCGCTCACCGTGATTCGGTAGGCGGACCGCTCGACGTTGGCATCGGACAACCGGGGCGACGCCATGTAGCTCAACGTGCGAGCCCCCGGCCCGGCTCGTTGCCTGGGGTCAATGGGAACGCCTGCTCGAAGAGGCGCTGCGCGCGTTCCAGAACGGGATCGGTCCCCGTGTCGAAAGGCACCCACGGGCGGTCTTCCGCACGCGAGGCGAGTTCGTTCCTGAGGCGCTCACGCGCTTCGTTGATCCGTCGGTGGGCGGTGCTCTCGGAGTACCCCAGGTCCTCAGCGATCACCCGAAGCGGGTGGCCCTGCATCGACGCCTCCAGCGGTTCCCTCAACGACGGGGGCAGTTGTCCGACAGCCTGCGTGATGGCAGCGACGGCGTGCCGCTCTTCGACGACCTCGCCCGGGTCGGGCGCGCGACTCGCCGGGTCCCGGCCGTCGGGGGTCACGGTCGCAGGTCGGGGGGCGGATGTGCGCTTGCGGACGACGCCGGCGTCATCGACGCCGCGCCAGCGGGAGTGTTTGATCGTCATCCAGGCGTAGCTGGCCCAACCCTCTGGACTGGTTCGTTGGGGGTCGAATCGGTAGGCAGCGCCCATGAGTTCGACGAACATCTGACCGCGGGTGTCCGCGGCGTTTGGCGTTCGTCTGGTCTGGGCGTAGACCATCGGGATGACCGAGCCGACCAAGTCGGTCACAGCCTGCCGCCCCTCGGCGACCAACTGAGGCCAGCGCGACGCGTCGACCCCCCGGAGGATCTCTGGCGGGTTCAACGGATCGCTGGTCGAAGCGGCGACGCCAAGGTCACGGGCCTGGCAGAGCGCCAGGATGGATGGGCCGTCCAGGACCGTCCCGGGGCTGATCGTCGGGTCCATGGGGGCGATCCGGGCCGACGCTCGGGGTTCCCGCACGGCTTCGGCTTTGGGCTCCACCGGCGCGGACGGCGTCGGGGCTTCCGGCACGTGGAAGTCGCGGAGCATCGGGGGGTTGGTCAGGTACTCCAGTGAGAGTCGGCTGATCCTCGCAGCAGCGGGCTGGGCCGACGGTTCGCCGACGAGGTTGGCGACCAGAACCGCCTGGCCGAGACCCGAGCGCAGCAGCACGTCCAGACGGACGTGGGAAGGCTCGGTGAGATCCGGGCGTCCAGTGAGCTGCCGCACGGCGGTGCCGACCTGGAGCATGACCGCTTGGTCGACGCGGGTAGCACCCAGCCCTCGGCTGTCGATCTGACTCAGCGTGGTCTGATGGGCTCGGGCGAGCTCGCGGATGTTGCCGAGGAGTTCGTCAGCATACGGCCCGGGCAGCGCCCCGGCCTTCGCTGCTGTGTCCACAAGAGCGTGAGTGTCGCGCAGAATCGCCAGGTGCCCGAGCGCCACGCTGCGGCGCACGATGGGGGCGCTCTGGACGGGTTGCACGGCCGCGAGCGCGTCCTGCCAGGCCGCCAGGCCCACGCCGACAGCCGAGCGGCTGGTCGGGGCGTGGATCGCGCCGTCGAGTGCCGTCTCGCCGGCCAGCAGCCATGCTTTCGCGCGGTCGTCGAGCGTCCGGACGCGCACCCAGTGCACGAGTTCGTAGGCGACGTGGTTGAGCGTCGCCGCGTCGCGCTGCCGGTCGAAGTCGGGGCGCGACGCCATGTCCTGGCCGACGTTGGCGAGCGCCGCGCTCACAGCGCCCAGCGACGGCGCCAGGATCGGTTTCATGTCAGCAATTCGCGCTGCGCCGGTCGTTGCGGTGGCCAGCAGCGCGAGGGGGTCGGCCGTGGAGATCGGGCCGAGCGCTCGACGGATCGTCAGCAGGCTGGACACGGTCCGGGTCCAGTCGGCCATCAGGTCGAGGGTGAGCGGCGGCTCGACCTCCCACTCGAGGCGGGCGAGTTCCCGCCGGACGGCCTGCCACATGGGCCGTTACCCTCGCCGTCCGAGTGTGCTGTCCAACTCCCTGCGGACGTCGGCCAACAGCACCCGCAGCCGGGCCAAGTCGGGCAGATCTGCGGCGAGTGCCAAGTCCCAGGTCTGAACCTCGCGCAGCGCGTTCTCGACAGACTCGAGTGCCGTCAGTCGTGTCAGTTCCGGGACGTCCACGGGCTGGCTCGACGGGTGGGTGGCCGCCATCAACAGCGCGATCCCCATTGCCTCGTGGATCATCGCGGCCAGGTCGTCCCAGCGGTCAGCGGTCAGCATCGTCGCCTGCCCCAGCAGCCGATCGACCTTGGCGATCGACTCGTTGGGGATCTGCACTTCGGTCATGATCGTGATCCCTTCCTTCCAGAAGTCTTCGGATCGTGGGCACGCCCACGACTCCCTTCGCCCGTACAAGTCACCAAGCGCGCGGGCGAGCGCCACTGTCCACAGGGCTCGAGGCCACGCCGCCGCGCAGAGGTCCAGCGTCGGCGTCCGACGTGGGTCGCGGTGGGCCGGACGGGCGGTACGACCGGACGCCGCGTCGCCGGCGCGGCGTCCTTGGCCGACCGCCGTTCGAGGTCCGCGAGCGCCTGCGACACCAGGCGCTCATAGCGGGCGCGCGTCCACGGCAGCAGGTACGTCAGTCCGATCACCACAACGATCCCCACGGTGGCCGCGCGCTGCCCGGCGACCACGGTCTGCCAGACCGCGATGCCGGCGACTCCTATGCGCAAGTGCCAGGCGAACCCGATCAGGGGCAACCGGGTCATGCCGTGGGCGAACCCGGCGGCAGAAGCGGCGAGCAGCTGCCACGGCCAGATGAACCACTGGTAGGCGACGTCGAACCGTCCCGCCGACACCAGCTGACGTTGCCGCGCTCGGGTGAGCAGCGCGGGTAGGTCAGTCCGGCCGGTCCAGGTCGCCGGGACGACGAGGTGGCGGCGTCCGGCCTGCCCGATGCCGGCGATCCGTCGACCGGTGACCAGGACGCGGACCCCCGGGTCGCCGGGGACCGCGCGTGGGGTCGAGGGGCGGCGCGCCCACCACACCAGGCCGACGATCACCGGTTCGGCGACGACACCGACGGCCGTGCCGACGACGACGATCGCCAGGGCGCCCCACGCCGCTGGGCCGGGCAGGGCTTCGATGACCAGCAGCCACACCACCGCGGCGATCACCACCCGCGGCAACTTCATGAGCACGCCCGCTCGGCGGAGTTGGCCGCTTCGGAACGGGTAGTCCGTTGACGTCGTCCGCATGGTCCTCCTCGCCCTCCCGATGCTCCGGAAGCTACCGGTCACCACTGACGGTTTCCCTCGCCGTCGAGGCGCCCTCGGCGCTGGTCGGCTGGGCGGCGAGCTTGACCAGTCGTGCGGCGTCCTTGTCGACGAGGTCGCACCACTGGGCTGCCTGCGCCAGGCTCAGACCGCTGGAGGCGAGCTCCTTGAGTGCCGCGCCTGCCCGTCGTTCGGTGTCCGCGATCACGGCGTCGCGCTCGGCCAGCGCGGTCATCACCGTGGCCGACAGCTCCTCTTGCTTCTTGACCAGGTCCGCCCGCTGCTGCCGCAAGCGGGCGACCCGTT